>Ga0099822_1012535_pt1 | contig 10122 bp, 10 predicted proteins | sample CowpeawhiteBW_FD_76839 | JGI IMG/M metagenome (GOLD analysis project Ga0099822, IMG submission 76839) | Root nodule microbial communities of legume samples collected from California USA - Cow pea white BW | ecosystem: Host-associated > Plants > Roots > Nodule | place: USA: California | collected... | reverse complement strand
GAATCAAAACGCCAGACAGAGAATCATACAAGTCGCTGCGGCGACCGCACATCATGCCGTCCCGAGTCAATCTGTCGCGCCCCAAAGATGTGTAGATGCCCTAGTGCTTTCGCAGGGACGACACCGAATAAGTTGCACCGCTCGTGAGTCATACGTTCGCATTCTCGCGACATGATCCGTCCGAGCTTTTCGATCTCGTTGTGCCCTCTCGTGAACAGAGAGGCGCAGCGGAAAGCCGAGCGCCGATCGCACCCATGGGCAACTCAGTGATTGGCCCGTGAGGAACGCACCGGCAGATGGGTTCCCTCCCCCCTTGCGGGGGAGGGCTAGGGAGAGGGGTGGCCACACGACGTGTTCATTCCGCATTCGTCACGACGACAGGCAAAACGAAATTGCAAAAGCAATGCGCCCATCGATCATCTCGTCCGCGGCTTACCCCTCTCCCCAACCCTCCCCCGCAAGGGGGGAGGGAGCCTGAAAAGCGTGCTCGCCTTACTGCCATTTCCCCTTCGAGCCTCAAAATCATGGGTGAATTGGCACGACGTCGGCATCAATTCCACCTTGCGCGCCGTCGCTCTCGCTCGACCGGCCCGAGCAAAGCGGCCGTTGGAGTCGCGGCCAAAACCGGCTATCCATGCGCCGTTTTCGACGAGAGCCACGCGTGATCCCCAGCAACGATACTTCGCCCGCGCCATTCGGCGCCTTCGCGCCGAATGCAGCGCAGGCTGCGATCATCCGCCTCGCGCATCGCACCGGGCTGAAACGCGGTGCATTCCGCCCTTGGCTGTCGCGGCTGGTCAATCTGTTCGGTTCAGGGCCGCTCGACGTACCTTATCAGGGCGCATCGTTCCGCTTTTATCATCAGGCGAGCGCGACCGAGCGCGGCGCGTTGTTCAATCCCGACTACAATCTCGACGAACTCGAATTCCTGCCCCGGCACGTCGGTGCAGGCGGCACCTTCGTCGATCTCGGCGCCAATGTCGGCACCTACGCGCTGGCACTGGCGCGCGACGTCGGCCCCGCCGGCAAGGTGATTGCGATCGAGCCGCATCCGGTGACGCATGCGCGGCTCAAGTTCAACACCGAGGCTTCCAGCTATCCGCAGGTGCGGCTGGTCGCGGCTGCCGCCGGCCCTGCCGACGGCGAGTTGATGATCGAGACCGACGGCGACAATCTCGGCGCCAGCCACATCGTGACCGGCACGCCATCGGGCAAGGCATTCAAGGTGCCGTCGCTGCGGTTGCAGCGCATTCTCGAGGAAGCCGGCGCGACCGAGGTCGACGCGCTCAAGATCGATGTCGAAGGTTTCGAGGACCGCGTGCTGATCGGTTTCTTCCAGGACGCACCGGAGGCGCTGTGGCCGCGCGCCGTGGTGATCGAGCATCTGTCGAAGGACGAATGGAGCAGCGATTGCATTGCCGACATGCGCGCCCGCGGTTACGCCGAGCAGCGCCGCACGCGGAGCAACACGCTGCTGGTGCGAGGGTGAGTGTAGCCGTTCGAGAGGACTCCCCTCCGGGCAACAGATTCCTCTTCTCCTTCCCCCTGCAAGGGGGAAGGTCGGGATGGGATCAGCCGCGGGGAAGATGTCTGCGGAGAGAGAAGATCCCCACCCGCTTTGCTCTGGCGAGCAAAGCGACCTCCCCTTTGCAAGGGGAGGTGAAGCAAGAGCGAGGATGCAATTGCATCACAACAAAGGGAGGCGCGCGATGATCGACCATATCGGCTTTTCAGTATCCGACTATGAACGCGCGAAGGCGTTCTATCAGGCCGCGCTGTCACCGCTTGGCTACAGCCTGATCATGGAAGTGACGGCGGAGCAGACCGGGCACGATGCCGCCGCCGGCTTCGGCGCCGACGGCAAGCCGGATTTCTGGATCGGCGGCGAAGGCGCGATGAACAAGCCGGTGCATATCGCGATCTCAGCCAAGGACCGCGCCACGGTCGATGCCTTCTACAAGGCCGCGATATCGGCCGGCGGCACAGACAACGGCCCGCCCGGCCTCCGCGCGCATTACCACCCCAACTATTACGGCGCCTTCGTGCGCGATCCCGACGGCCACAACATCGAGGCGGTCTGTCACTTGCCGGAGTGAGTTGCTGCGCAAAGCAGGAACGTCGCCGCACGCGGCCCGTTGTCGCTTCAACAGGTAGGGAGCGATCAATGACTGCGAGCCGACCGGGCCCCCTCGATCCCCGCGAGCTCTCGACATCGACGCCGATCGAGCCGCCCGAGGTGCCACCGACGACGCCGGGCACACCAAGCGAACCGCCGCCGGGGATCCCTCCGGGCACCCCTCGCCCGGAAGTGCCGGACCCCGTGCACGAGCCCGGCGAGCCGTCGCGGCCGAATGAACTTCCCGGTGATTTGCCGGAGGAAGTGCCGGTTCCGACGCCGCCCGGGCCGCCCGGCCCGATCACCCCGCCACCTGCGGCCGATCGATCCGCGGCATCGCGCAGCGTCTGCCCGACCAGGTTCCGCTGCGGATATTCGTATGTCTGAGCGTTTCTTCTGAATGCGCCATGAACAAGCGGGCATGCAACCCGTTATGATGTCGAAATAAAATTCGGCTCTGATTCGTGACCCGCCACAATCCGGCCTAACGGCTGACTGTTCATCGTCCCGCCGAATTGTTCGGTTCTGACGTTTCCTTCCTGCCCAGACATTTCGCCGGGGATTCCACTACATGACAAAGCTTCGTCTCGTGCTGCTCGCCACGACTGCGCTCACGCTCACGCAGTTGGCCGCCACAGCATCGCACGCACAAACCTCGCCGCTTGTGGTCGCGCAGGCGCAGCCGAAGGAAGAACTCGGACCGGACGGAAAGCCGAAGGCACGCCCCACGCCGGGCGCGCCGGCGCATCCCGCCCCGCCCGCCGGGGCACCGCGCCCGGCGCAGCCTCCGGCCGCCGCTCCGCACCCAGCGCCGCCACCGCCCGCGGCTCCGGCACGGCCGACACCACCGGCTCCGCGGCCTGCGGCCGCACCGGCCCATCCGACGCCTCCGGCCGCGCGGCCGGCGCCGCCGCCGCCCGCACCGGCGCATCCGACTCCGCCGGCAGCCGCACCAGCACGGCCGGCGCCGACCCCGCCTCCCGCGGCTGCGCCCGCACATCCCACGCCACCGGCGCCGCCCGCTGCTGCACCCGCGCGGCCGTCGCCGACACCTCCACCGGCGGCAGCACCGGCGCACCCGACCCCGCCCGCGCCCCCTGCGGCCGCGCCCCGCCGTCCCGCTCCGACGCCTCCGCCGGCAGCGGCCCCCGCGCGCCCGGCAACGCCGCCCGCCGCGGGCCCGACGCATGCACCGCCGAGCCCGGCGCCAAGCCCTGCTCCGGGCGCCACTCCTGGCGCGCGGCCCACTGCCTTGCCGACCTCACCGCCCGCCGCGCAGACGCCGCCGCCTCCGGCGCCGGGTGCCCGTCCGCAAGCCGCTCCTCCTGCCGCCGGCGGTGCGAGGCCGGCCCCGGGCACACCGCCCGCGGCCGCCACGCCTGCGCCGACGCCTTCGACCACGACACCTCCAACCGCCGGCGGACAGCCGCCGGCGCGACCGGGCACGCTGCCGACCCAGCCTCCGGCCGCGGGCGGTGCAACGCCGCCGGCGCGTCCCGGCGCATTGCCGACGGCGCCGGCCAGCCCGCTGGCAGGCGCCCCGGCCCGGCCGCCGCTTCCGGCTGGCGCCGCGGCGCCGACTGTCGTCCCGGGTTCTCCGGCCGCTGCACCGCCGCCCGGCCGGGCGCAATACGCTCCGCCGACGGTCGCGCCGGCCTTCCGTGCCGCGCCTGCGGTTGCAGCTCCGCTGCCGCCGCCGCCGGCACCGCCGCGGCGTGACCTGACGCCGCTTGCGATCGGCGCAGGCGTGGTGGCCGGCGCCGTGATCGGCGCGACCATCGCCGACCTGCACAACCAGCGGCAGGAGGGCGTCGAAGGCGGCCGCACGATCTACACCGAGCCCGACCGCATCATCATCCGCGATCCGAGCGGGCAGGAGTACGTGCGCGGCAACGATCTGTATCGCTTCCGCTACGGTGCCCGCGACATGCGCACCGAGACCGTCGGCGGCGAAACCCGCACCGTCGTGATCCGTCCCGACGGCAGCGAGATCATCACCGTGGTCGGCCCCGACGGCCAGTTGCTGCGGCGAATCCGCAGGGATCGCGGTGGGCGTGAGCTCGTCATCATCGACAACAGCTACCGCGACCCGCAGGCGGTCGGTGGCTTCTATGTCGACGCGCCGCCGCCGGTGGTCAGCATTCCCTACGACCGCTACATCGTCAGCGCGGAGGATGCCTCGCCCGACGTGATCTACGACACCATGGAAGCGCCGCCGGTGGATCGCATCCAGCGGCGTTATTCGCTCGACGAGATCCGCTACAGCCCGAATGTGCGCATGTTGATGCCGTCGATCGACATCAACACCATCAACTTCGAGACCGGATCCTGGGCGATCCCGCCCGACCAGGCTGCGAAGCTCCAGGTGATTGCCGACGGCCTCAACCGGGCGATCCAGCGCAATCCGCGCGAGGTGTTCCTGATCGAGGGGCACACCGACGCGGTCGGCAACGACGTCGACAATCTGTCGCTGTCGGATCGCCGCGCGCAGGCCGCGGCCGAATTGCTGACCCAGCAGTTCGGCGTGCCGGCGGAGAACCTGACGTCGCAGGGTTACGGCAAGCAGTATCTGAAGGAGCAGACCGACGGACCGAGCCGCATCAACCGGCGCGTCACCGTCCGCCGCATCACCCCGCTGCTCAACGGCGACCAGTCGGCCGCGGCACCGCCGCGCTGAGCCGACCTGAAGCACGAAACGAAATGGCCGGGAGCGATCCCGGCCATTTTTGTTGGTGCGGTGGTTGCGGATCGATCGTCGAGCCGCGCGGCTCGCCTCTCCCGCTTGCGGGGGAGGCCGACGCGCGAAGCGCGGCGGGTGGGGGTTGTCTCAGCACAAATAAGCAGCGCCCCAGTGGCGACACCCCCACCCCAGCCCTCCCCCGCACGCGGGAGAGGGAGCGCATCTGCGATGCGGCGACAACTCGAGCACTACCCCTCACCGCGCCATCTGCTGCGGATCGTAGAAGAAGCGCTCCTCGACCAACTCGTCGCCGCGCCAGGTCTGCCAGGCGACCTCTTCCATGCTGCGGACCTTGCCGTCCTTGCCGGTGAACTCGAACCGCCAGCAGATCGCGGAGTGATCGCCGTCGAGCAACAACGGACCGAGCCGCGTGGTCTTGACGCTCGCGACCTGCGCCAGGACCGCGGCCTCGCGCGCCGCCAGCGCCTCGCGGCCGACGCGCCATTCGCCGTCGTTCTCCTGGGCGCGGGCATCGGCGGCGTAGAAATTCGTGATCGCGCCGACATGGTCATTCAATTCCACGGTATCGGCGAAGGCCTGCAGCGTCTTGAGCGAGGGCATGAGGAATCTCCCTGTTTGTCCGGGCATGGTCTTCGCGCAAGCACGTCTCGCTTGTCGCGAGGATCCATATTACCGACTAGTGGTCGGTATTTACCGACGGATAGTCTGTAAGTCAATTGGCTTGGCGATGGAACTGGGCTAGACAGGAAGCATGGCAACGCAGGCCGAACGGCGCGAGAAAACCAGGGCTTCGATCGTCAAGGCGGCGCGGCGCATCTTCGGCGAGCGCGGCTTTGCGGCGACCACGATGGACGATATCGCCAGCGGCGCGCGCGTCGCCAAAGGCGCGGTCTATCATCACTTCGCGACCAAGGAAGCGGTGTTCGAGGCGGTGTTCGAGCAGGTCTCGCTCGACCTCGTCGCCGATCTCGACCGTCTCTCGCGCGCCGAGAACGATCCGCTGGCCGCGATGGCGGCCGGCACGCAAGGCTATTTCGCCGCGTGCTCGAAGGGGCCGACCGGCCAGACCATCCTGCGCGACGGCCCCGCGGTGCTCGGCGGGGAGCGCTGGCGCGAGATCGACGCGAAACACTTCGGCGGCAAGTTTCCGCGCGCGCTGACTGCTGCGATGGAAGCCGGCTTGATCGCCAGGCAGCCGATCGAGCCGCTGGCGCGGCTGCTACTCGGCGCGGTGACGGAAGCGGCGGTGGCGGTCTCCGCGGGGCCCGACATCGGCAAGACCGGCACGGATTACGCGCGCGCGTTCCGTTCGCTGCTGGATGCGCTCAGGGTGAAGTAGGCAACGTCTCTCCGCGCGTCGTCCCGGCGAAAGCAGGGACCCATAACCACGACCGTCAATTGTTGCGTAACACTGGGGCCACAGCTCGCTTTGACAACGCGATCCTGTGGTTATGGGTCCCGGGTCGCGCTTCGCTTGCCCGGGACGACGGAAACCTTTGTGCCCGCGGCTCAGCCCTTGTCGCTCTCGAGCTGGAAGATCTGCGAGCCCTCGTCGCTGGAGAGCAGGCCGGTCTTGCCGTAGAGCCCGAGCTTGGCGCGGGTGTCGGCGATATCGAGGTTGCGCATCGTGAGCTGGCCGATGCGGTCGGCCGGCGTGAACGGTGCGTCCTCGACCTTCTCCATGCTGAGCCGCTCCGGCGCATAGGTCAGGTTCGGGCTCTCGGTGTTCAGGATCGAGTAGTCGTTGCCGCGGCGCAGCTCGAGCGTCACCTCGCCGGTGACGGCACGCGCCACCCAGCGCTGTGCGGTTTCGCGCAGCATCAGGGCCTGCGAATCGAACCAGCGTCCCTGATAGAGCAGGCGGCCGAGCCGCATGCCGCTGATGCGATACTGCTCGATCGTATCCTCGTTGTGGATGCCGGTGACCAGCCGCTCATAGGCGATGTGCAGCAGCGCCATGCCGGGCGCCTCGTAGATGCCGCGGCTCTTGGCCTCGATGATGCGGTTCTCGATCTGGTCGCTCATGCCGAGACCGTGGCGGCCGCCGATCGCATTGGCCTCGAGGAATAGCGCGACCGGATCGCCGAACGTCTTGCCGTTCAGCGCGACCGGCTGGCCCTCCACGAAACGCACCGCGACGGTCTCGGGCTTCACCTCGCAATCGGCGCGCCAGAACGGCACGCCCATGATCGGATTGACAATGGTGATGCCGCTGTCGAGCTGCTCGAGATCCTTTGCCTCGTGCGTGGCGCCGAGCAGATTGCTGTCGGTCGAATAGGCCTTCTCGGCGCTCATCTTGTAGGCGAAGCCGTGCGCAGTCATGAACGCCGACATCTCGGCGCGGCCGCCGAGCTCGTCGATGAACTGCTGGTCGAGCCAGGGCTTGTAGATGCGTAAGGACGGATTGGTCAGCAGGCCGTAACGATAGAAGCGCTCGATGTCGTTGCCTTTGAAGGTCGAGCCGTCGCCCCAGATGTTGACGCCGTCCTCCTGCATCGCGGCGACCAGCATCGTGCCGGTCACGGCGCGGCCGAGCGGGGTGGTGTTGAAATAGGTGATGCCGCCGGTCGAGATGTGGAAGGCGCCCGACTGGATCGCGGCGATGCCCTCATGGACCAATTGCATGCGGCAATCCACCAGGCGCGCCTTCTCGGCGCCGAAGTCCATCGCCTTGCGCGGGATCGCGTCGTAGTCGGCCTCGTCGGGCTGGCCGAGATTGGCGGTATAGGCGAACACGCGGGCGCCCTTCTGCTTCATCCAGAGCAATGCCGCGCTGGTGTCGAGCCCGCCCGAGAACGCGATGCCGACTTTCTCTCCCTTGGGCAGGTTTTTCAGAATCGTACTCATGGAACGGTCCAATCGGTCGAGATCAGGGATGTTTGAGCTGGCGAATATCAAATTTCGGAAGGCGGAGCACGCCTTTAATCGCGGCTGTCGCGGCCGCGCCAGCGCTGCATCAGCCGGTAGCCGGGCATGGCGATCCGCGTCAGCGCCGCATCGACCTGCTCGTCGGTCAGCCGCGTCGCTGCCCAGCGGTAGATCAAGGCATAGAACAGCTAGACCACGAAAAATGACACCAGGCCGGCGATCGCGACGTCGGTGAAGAAATGGCCACCAAAGGCCATTCGCAAGCCGCTGGTGACCACGCCGAACACGGTGGCCCCGGCATAGGCGAGCGGCCGCCAGGCGGGCGGCGCCAGCGCCGCCGGCGCGAAGGTCCAGAACGCGGTCGCGCCCTCGCCGGAGAAGAACGAGCAGTTGCGCGGGCAGGCGCCGCGCGGATCCCACCACGCGACGAACGGAAGCTCGCCGCCGAACTGGGCGACCGCCACGGGGCGCGGCCGGCCCCAATAGCTCTTGAAGGTGAGGTTGGTGAGCACACCGGCCGAGAGCAGCATCGTGGTGAGCAGGAACACCGCCGCGCGCGGCGACATCAGCATCGGCCGGTGCGGCCGGATGAATTTCATCACGATCGCCACGATCGCCGGCAGCACCATGGCCCAGGCGATCCACATCGCCGCGTCCCGCGCGAACGCCGCGAGCGCGTCGGCCTTCAACGGGAAGGCTTTGTGGGCGCCGTCGTAGAACAGCGCGGCCAGCTTCAGGTCGAGCTCGGGATAGATCCCGAACAACAGGCCGATGACGAGCGCAAGCCCGAGCGCGATGACAAGTCCGGTCCGGTTCATGGCGCGCGGTTTAGCCGAGGCGGATGGGCATGGGAAGTACGAGCTTGTCGTCATCCTGAGGCGCGAGCGGAGCGAGCCTCGAAGGATGCGATCTTGCTGCGGCCCATCCTTCGAGACGCCGCGCTGCGCACGGCTCCTCAGGATGACGGCGGCGTTTGCGACGGCAGCGGCGGCGGGAGCGGGCGCGGTGGCTCGCGCCAGGCGCCGGCGGTGCGGCCGGCGATCAGCCAATAGACCAGGCCCGCGACGATGCCGGCGCCGGTCATGATCTCCATGTGCCGGTGCACGATGCCGTGGAATTGCATGGTGTCGGGATCGAACGGGACCAGGCCGAGATAGCAGGCCGCGCCGACCAGCGCGCCGCCGACCGCATAGGCCAGCACACTCCTGATAGAGAACGCCTCGGTGATCAGCACGATGATCAGCGCCGGCAGCAGCGCGAAGCCGGAAATGAAGATGAAGCCGAAGCCGAGCACGATGTTGATCGCGCTCTGGTCGATCTCCGCGCCGAAATCGCTGATCTCGGGATATAGCACCGCGCCGACCACGATGATCCCGGCAACAAGGCAGGCCACGAGGAAGGCGAAGGCGACGACGAACAGGCGGCCGATCAGGGCCATGCTAGCTCCCCGTCATTGCGAGGAGCTCGCGACAAAATTGCAAAGCAATTTTGCGCTGAAGCGACGAAGCAATCCATGCCTCAGCAAGCGTGCAAGTGGATTGCTTCGCTTCGCTCGCAATGACGACGCGGAGAGCGTTGTGCTCCACAACGTTCAATCCGTCATCGCCATCGCACGAAGCGCCTGGCGCTCGCGCGCGGAGAGCTTTTCGGTTTCCGACTTGAGCTGGCCGCAGGCGGCGAGGATGTCGCGGCCGCGCGGCGTGCGCACCGGCGAGGAATAGCCGGCGTTGAAGATGTATTCGGAGAATTTCTCGATCTGCTCCCAGTCCGAGCATTCGTAGGCGGTGCCCGGCCACGGATTGAACGGGATGAGATTGATCTTGGCCGGAATGCCCTTGAGCAGCTTCACCAATAGCCTGGCGTCATCGAGCGAATCGTTGACGCCCTTCAGCATCACATATTCGAAGGTGATGCGCCGCGCGTTCGAGGCGCCGGGATAGTTGCGACAGGCCTGCAGCAGCTCGGCAATCGGATATTTGCGGTTGAGCGGCACCAGCTCGTTGCGCAATTCGTCGCGCACCGCGTGCAGCGAGATCGCGAGCATCACGCCGATCTCCTCGCCGGTGCGCTTGATGTTCGGCACCACGCCCGAGGTCGACAGCGTGATGCGGCGGCGGGAAATGCCGATACCCTCATTATCGGCGACGATCAGCAGCGCATCGCGGACCGCATCGAAATTGTACAGCGGCTCACCCATCCCCATCATCACGATGTTGGTGACGAGGCGCGAGCCGTTCTCGCGATCAGCCCAGTCGTTCAGGCGGTCGCGCGCCACCATCACCTGGCCGACGATCTCGCCGGCGGTGAGATTGCGCACCAGCCGCTGCGTGCCGGTGTGGCAGAACGCGCAGTTCAGCGTGCAGCCGACCTGGGAGGAGACGCACAGCGTGCCGCGATCGGTCTCGGGGATATAGACGCACTCGACCTCATGCGGCTT
>Ga0099822_1012517_pt1 | contig 10131 bp, 10 predicted proteins | sample CowpeawhiteBW_FD_76839 | JGI IMG/M metagenome (GOLD analysis project Ga0099822, IMG submission 76839) | Root nodule microbial communities of legume samples collected from California USA - Cow pea white BW | ecosystem: Host-associated > Plants > Roots > Nodule | place: USA: California | collected... | reverse complement strand
TAATCAAAATTTGTGAAGTTTATTTGACATTTCAAGCACGTTTCATAATAGTATTTGACTTAACATTAAAGAAAAAATGTGTCAAATAGTATAAACAACTCAAATACAATCTTAAAATGTGTACGAAACATTAAATAAACTTAACAAAATTTGATTAAAAGGACTAAATGCACGTATTTCGAAAGATGAAGGACTAAATTGGTTCAAAGTTTCGAAATAGACTAATTTCAAAATTGACTGAAAGTTCAGGGACCAAAAATATATTTAACCCTTATATTTATGATTTATTGTAGAGTTTACTAATGAGATATTCGCTAATTTAGTAGCTCATGAAGAAAAATCTATTATCTTTTTTTATTTTAATAATCTTGTGAGAATAATATATCACATAAGTCAAATAAGTCAAATAAGTAATTAAGAAAAATAGTTGAAGATTGGATGCAAAGTGAGGTGCCACCACATTTTCATCGTAATCCTTCCACACTAGTACACATCTTAAAAAGACAAAGCAAATGAGACAATGATAGCACTGCAAAACCAATCCTCCAACATTTCAGCATCACCACGTGGCACTTCATCTGCAACCAACAGCCAATGGGAAGATGCCACGTGTCATGGCCCCGACCAACATGCCACCTGTCAATCACAGAGGGACACGTAACAACAGTTTCATAAAAGGTTAAGTAAAAGAGAATCTTCCCTGTGCCACACAAATTTACTAAAGTACCCTCCCTTCTTTGCCCATTTACACCCACACCCTCTATTTTGTATATAACAAATTAACAATAATATCACACTTGTATGCGTACTTTTGTGTATTCAGGTACGTATCTCTCAATATACGTTACGGATAAGATATACTAAAGGCATCAACTAGATTTAAGCCTCAAAATTCTGAAAGAAATTTCAATTTTCTCTCTCTCTTTGTCGGTGTACGCAGATCTTATGCACTCAACGATCTTGGCACCTGCTTTCTGTTGTTGTTCTTCTGGTTTGGCTTTGTGGGGTGTAACAAATTGTGGTTTTCTGGTTGAGGGTAGCTGAAAGGTGGATTTTTGTGTGGAAATGAGAGTGCTTTTACTGGTGGGGTGGAGTGTATGTTAGAGGGTGGTTTTGGAAAGGGAAGGTGCATGTGGGATCTCAATTGGGTTCTATGTTTGGTGAAGAAGGGTTTGGGGGAAGGGAGAATAAGCTGGTATTGTTGTGGGTTTGTGATAATGAGCAGGGGTAGGTGGGGCAAATGTGGGTGAGGAAAAGGGTGTGAGGGATTTGTTTTCTGAGGGAGGTAAATTTGAGACCTGGTTTTGTTCAGTTTGGGCTTGATCTTCACTCTATAGGTATGTTTTGGAGAATTTTTGGGTGTCAGGGGAAAATGCAGCAAGGTCACCGGAAAAAGGTGGAGTTTTTATTGTGTGGTGTGTTTGTGTTGATTGGCTTTGTAATTGTCTAATTGGGATTGGGGACAAAAGATTGGTTTTGTGTGCTTTTGTTTAATCTGAATGTTGTGTGAGATAGTCAAATTTTCGGTGTGATGAGTCTATGGTTGTGTTGGTGAATGAATGGTGTGTGCTGAGAATTTTTTTTAATGTAGCATTTCTCCTTAGAGTCCATCCATGATTTTGTTCTTCTCTCTCTGTCTCTAGAATGTTTCTTTACACATGATTTGGCTGGCACCGCAAGATCTTCTTGTTTTCAACATTTTTCGGAGGGATTGATGTAATTGACTTCCTTTTTAACGAATTAGATTGCTTTTTTTATTGATCCCATCATATTTTATTTTTCTCTTTCCACACTTGTTGAGTTGAGCCTTGTCAAGTTTGTGCCAATATCAAGTGGTATTCACTGTTTTATATGCTTACACGTTTTTTCTGATCGGATAAGATTTTGTCTACTATTTGTTTTTGTTTTGTTAGGTTTCTGATTTATTCTATTTTTTCTGTCCCTGCATTTCCTTCTTTTATGGAATGGGTTGTATTTATTTTAAATAATTAATTATGTGTAATAGATTGTATAAAGAGTTGGAATTTGGAGTCCGTGAACGCATGTAGATTTTATGTGTTGATGCTCTTCTTGCGGAATCAGTGTGTACATTCCTGTTGAATTGAAAGAAAATAGAAAATGTTGATTTGCTTCAATGCAAATATGTATTTGATTTTGTACAATAAGTGGTGACATAACGTAGAAATATGTAGTTGATTTTGAAGTGCATAAGTATGTCATTTTCTTTTTTTTGAACTTATTTTTTATTAATAAATATTGATGTATATTATTAAAATGCCAATTTAAACATGATAGACATAGTTTATTTTGACTTTTATATGTATTTTAAATGTTAAGAACCTGTAAATTTGTGTTTTATTTTAGTTTTTAGCATAGTAAAATTATGATATTGTATATTTTTTTTAATATTTTGTGTATTTTTTAATTATTAAAATAACTTTATTAATACTTGTTCAATCCCCCTTGATGGAAGCAATGCATGTTTTTGTGTTTAATATATTCTATATGTGTTTTAGTTTGCCTGTGTTATTCCAATGTGTGTGAAAATGGTCATTTTCCTGGAGATAAAATCTGACTGTTGTTGAGATTATGACTCTTTTTGATACAATGATAATTCCATAATGTAAATTCTCTAAAACATGCTTTTTATTTTAGTTTCTATCTATACTGAAGCTTTTGCTTTTACTCTGTTGCTTTAGTTTTGATTTGCTAATGTTTTCAGACTTTCAAATTCTAACTTTCTGGGTTTTGCTATGGGGAATAAGCTACAGATATGGACTTTTTCTCTGAATATGGTGATGCCAACCAGTACAAGATTCAAGAAGTCATTGGGAAGGGTAGTTATGGTGTTGTCTGTTCAGCCATTGACACTCGCACTGGAGAAAATGTGGCAATTAAGAAGATTCATGACATCTTCGAGCATATATCGGATGCTGCTCGAATTCTCCGCGAGATAAAACTGCTCAGACTTCTTCGACATCCTGATATTGTAGAAATAAAACACATTATGCTGCCTCCATCATGGAAGGACTTCAAAGATATTTATGTTGTTTTTGAGCTTATGGAGTCTGATCTTCATCACGTCATCAAAGCCAATGATAACTTGACAAAAGAACACTATCAATTTTTCCTTTATCAATTACTTCGAGCACTGAAGTACATTCATAGTGGTAAACGTTGCTATTTCTTAGTTACTTGTATATGTAAATGCACATTGTTTGGCTAATGCCTATAATATAACATGTGCCTTCTACTTTCAGAAGTTGTATCTGAAACTGAATATTTTTTCAGCATTTCCACTAATGGAGATGTCAGAATTGTGCACATTGTTTTTATCAGTTACTTTTGTTTCCTTTTTTATTTTCAGTTCCCCCTTAAATCATCTTAAAATTGCATACTTTTAGTATTTGTAAAATTATGAGACCTAAGGGGAGGGTCTAACATTTGTCTATTTCTTGACGAGTATGCTTGCATTGATGTGAATATTGCTTATCTGATTCTTAACTTTACAATGCAGCAAACGTCTATCATCGAGATTTGAAGCCAAAGAATATACTGGCAAATGCAAACTGTAAGCTTAAAATCTGTGATTTTGGGTTAGCTAGAGTTGCCTTCAGTGACACACCAACAACTATATTTTGGACGGTATTATTTTCTAAACAATTGCATCGTTTGCTTCTTTCATATATTTTTACATATTTTGGCTTTTCTTGTTTTCATTTTTGTTATTTTGGAGGGAAGAGACCGATGCTTCTTCTTGCTTGTTTAATGCATTTGTCTGTAGGATTATGTTGCTACAAGGTGGTATAGAGCTCCAGAGCTATGTGGATCATTTTACTCAAAGGTATAGATTTTCCAGATTTCTTTGGACATTGAAAAAGTGAGAAACAAAGTATATGTACTGAGTATAGACTTACCATACCATCATCAAACATTCATTGTTTTATCTCCTTTTCCATCAATTAGCTAACCAAATGACCTAGAACTGAAGGACAATCTGTTCTTTGTTATCATTCTGTAAGTTACATATGTTTTCTGTTATTTTTTATCGGCCACCAAACTGACACTTCATTATTGACTGCAATACCATTTTGGTGGTTGATGATAAATTATTTACTCAATGTGAAGCTAATTGTGTGTTTGATAGGTTTAACTTTTTAGTAAATCTTGATGCAGTATACACCAGCAATTGATATATGGAGTATAGGTTGTATCTTTGCTGAAGTACTAATGGGAAAGCCACTTTTTCCTGGAAAAAATGTAGTCCACCAATTGGACCTGATGACAGATCTGCTTGGGACACCTTCACTTGATACTATATCACGGGTAAATATTTTCTTTAATTCTGGAAGAACCATTTTAGTTGCGTAGCTTAGTGTGCACCAAAAATTGCTGAAACCGGTTGTAACCATTTTTTGTGATGGATGCAGGTACGCAATGAGAAAGCGAGGAGATACCTAACTAGCATGAGGAAAAAGCAGCCTGTGCCGTTTGCTCAAAAGTTTCCCAATGCAGACCCTTTAGCACTGCGTCTACTGGAAAGGTTGTTGGCTTTTGATCCAAAAGATCGGCCTACAGCCGAAGAGGTTTGTTTGTTACATTATGCTCTGCTGCTTATGTTATGTGCATTGAGATGTGACATCTATGATGTGAACAATAAAAGATATAATGAATCATAATGAATAACAATCTATAATGTGATATCTTGACATTTGTGATAATTGTTTCTTAAATGTTTTTGTGTGTTCAGGCATTGGCTGATCCTTACTTCAAGGGCCTGGCAAAAGTTGAGAAGGAGCCATCTTGCCAACTTATCACAAAAATGGAGTTTGAATTTGAAAGACGAAGAGTCACAAAGGACGAAATTCGAGAACTGATTTTCCGCGAGATTCTAGAGTATCATCCTCAGCTATTGAAAGACTACATGAATGGAAATGAGAGAACCAATTTTCTTTATCCAAGGTATTTATTTTCGTAATTGGTTTTCAACTGTGTCTTCCATGTTATCTTTTTCACCCTCTTGAGTATTCTCAATTTCGAATTTTGCTTCCATCTTAGTTTACTTTTTTGGTGCAATTCTTTACAGTGCTGTTGATCAATTCAGAAAGCAGTTTGCTCATCTGGAGGAAAATGGTAAAACTGGTCATGTTATGCCACTTGAAAGAAAGCATGTTTCTCTTCCAAGGTAATAATATTTCTGATTCATAAATTCAGTTGCTCATTGGATTTCTTGTGACATCTGATACATTCCAATTGTAGTGGTTACATTTTATTACATTATGCTTATGTTAAGATGGTAATCACAAGACTGAAAGTCCTGTGAGAGAAATCACTAATTTGATTCTGCTCATGATCAATGACTTGTATGATTCATGTTGGTTTGTAAGGAGAGCATAATATGTTTGATCATATTCTCATGCTTTTGGCTTATTGACAGGTCAACCATTGTACATTCAAATTCTAATGCAATGCATCCAAAAGATCAAACAAACATTGCTGCCTGCAAAAACCGAGCAACTGCTGAGGAATGCAACAGGAATTCCAGAGATACAAAAATTCTAGTGCCAAGGTCAATGCAGGGACCACCAAGAATCCCACTAGGTGATCATTGTTATCATTGTTGTCTGTTAAGTATTCATGCATGATCATTCATTAATAATTAAGGGCATGCTTGATTCCCTTCTTACCTTTTGTGACTATATTTTAGAAAATAAAAAACCCTTTTTTTGAAACAATGAACAAAGAAGTCCTAATAATCTCATTTTTTTTTTCAGCAAAACCTGTTAAAGTTGTGGGGCCAGTTGTTCCACACGAGTACGATAACATTGTGAAGGATTCTTATGATCCTAGGTCGTTTATCAGAGGTTCTGTGCTTCCTACCCAACCTGTTCCCCCAGCATACTATTATCATCAGAGATCCAGCACTGGAACTGCAACAGAAGCTGACAAGAGTGTGCCTCTGCAAGCAAAACAACATGATCAAGAACAATTTGGAGTTAATGCCAAGAGGGCACCAGAAATAGCTATTAATATTGATACAAATCCATTTTTTATGACAAGGGCAGGGGTTAACAAGTTAGAACAAGGTGATCAATTAGTCATAGAGACAAACTTGTTGCAGCCAAAGACATATGGTGGAAGCAGTGCTGCAGCTGGGGCCACTGCTCATAGAAAAATGGGCCCTGTTCAGTATGGTATGACAAGAATGTTCTAGCAGAAGGGTGTTTTTCTTGTGAATAATTTGACTAAGGGGCAAAATTTCCAGAGAAAAAAAAAATGACATTTTTAGGATTAGAACTGTTTTCTTGGTGATGCTTTGTATAAATTTTGGTTAGAACTGTCAAGAGACTTTTGATGATGAAAGTTAGTCCTATATTATAAATGAATCCATATAACCTCATTTAGGTGTTTGCATTGAAGACGCATCCTTCAAATAAATGTCTTGGAGGTTTGTACTTTAATTTGATTAATGGGATTTCACAAACCTAGCATCTCATATACCTTACCAAATAAACGACTTAAGTATCATCTTATTTCCTCTAAATTGAGCACGTTTAGTTTTTGGTCTTTAATTTTTCATTTTTAAAAAATATGAAGTTATTTATTCTGATCTATGTTGCCATGTGTCATTTATTGTTTGTTTAATAAGATATAGTGAACATCAATGGTGACACTGTTATTGTAGCGGGTCAATACAAGATCTTTAAAATTTCTAGTTTAATTTAAAATAAAGTTAAGGTTTAAAATAGTGATTTTATGTTTTCTGATAATGGCAATCAAAGAGAAAGAAAAATATTTAACGAGTAGTGATGTCAAAATTACTACAAATAGAAGACAATTTACTAAGAAAGTGAGAGGCATGAGAATGTGCGAAATTGAGATTAATCCAATATCTAAGGAGGCATTTGATAGTATAAAATTGATTTAATTTTTATTTTTTAAATTGGTGTGAGAAAAGATGTTTATTACATTTGATTTTGTTTTATAAAAAAGCTAGTAAAAAGTGTTTCTTTCATAAATGGATTTTGGTCAAATTTTCTAAGAAACAATTCTCTTGAGGTGAAAATTCAACATTTGTAAGTTTAAATAAAGTTTTGCGATAGCGTGTTATTTTTGCTAAATTATTTAATTGAAAATTATGTGTTGACAAAGATTTTTTTTGGCAAATTAACAAATTTGATAAAGTTTCTATAAATAAAATTAAAATAAATAAATCTTTTATTTTTTAATCAAAATAAAATAATAAAGTTATATTTTTTTATTCAAATTGGTACTTTGTCATTGTTAATTTTTTTTTTGTTAAAATATCATTTCTCTTATTTAATGCATCAAATAGTTAACTGGAAATTTAGGTAAACATTTTTTTTTACAAAAAGTTATTCGTTATAATTTATGGAATCATGGAACGTTATTTTATTTTTCTTACACCCGATCTATCTTTTTCCTAAGATCTCAATGTCTCTAGAAATTGTTTTTTAACTCATAATAAAATAATTTAAATTAAAAAAAACTATTTGTTTATTTTATTCAGCAAGATAAGATTTGACGTTTAAATCCAACGTTCCAGAGGGAAATGAAAACGATAACAGAATGAAACTCTATGCGCGCGAAAGTTGCATTCTCCTTCACCCTTTCCCGGAAAATCCTCCCAAATTTTCCCGGAAAACGCTCGTCCTCGTGACCTCGTCATTCATTCTCTCGCACTCCTTTCCACTCATCAATCTTTCACTATCCACTGTTCCTCTCACTCCTCCCTTTCGCCACCGAGAAATCACGAGCACTCTTCACACCGATCGAATCTCGTCGATTTACTTTCTCCCACCGCGATGGATATCGCGAACGGCGTCGTGTCGAAGATGGAGGCGCTGGAGCGCGATAATGCGTCGAAGAAGGACGAGATCCAGAGTCTGAAGATGGAGATCGAGTCGCTGCGGCGAGAGGCGGAGGAACTGGAGTCGGAGATGAATGCCGCTGAGGAGGCCGGATCAGAGGCAGTGGTGCTGAGCAGCGTGCTCGAGGATCGAGAGAGAATGTTGAGGTTTCTGGAGAGGGAGACAAAGACTCTGAAGCAGATGAACGCAGAGGGCGAGATGAAGGTGCGCGATCTGGAGCGGAGGATCGGCGTTCTGGAAGTGCGGGAGAGCGAGGAGCGGTGCAAGAGAGTTCGCATGGAGGAGGAAATGAGAGAGAAGGTTTGCGAGAAAGAGAAACAGATTGAAAGGCTGAAACAGAGAATCATATATTTGGAGGAAGCGAAGGGTGTGGAAATGGAACAGAACAGCGAAATTGAGGACGAGGAAGAGAAGAAGGGATTAGGGTTTATGTGGCCGCTGGTGGCAGCCGGAGGTGCAGCCGTGGTTGCTGTGTTTTATTTCTATTTCCGAAAACGTAGGTGACGCTTCAAGGTGACATACTCAACTTCATTTCTTTTTTCTTTAATATTTTTTTATTAATTACGTGAATTATTTTAATAATATTTTTTTAATATTCTTACTCACTCTTTAAAATCAACCATTCTTCCATCATTAAAGATTTTTAAATTAGAAAAAGAAAAGAGGATAGAGAATTTCTTGTTATTTTTATACATTGAATTTTGTACAATTTTATATCAGTATTAGACTATATAAATTGTTGTTTTGATAAAACCATTCTTTATTACAGATTACAGATTCAGTAACATTTTTAAATATGAAAACTCACTAGTAATTTTAGTTAGTTTTTTTTTTCTTTTTTCTTTACTTTATTGAAAAGTTTATTTGGTTTCTACTACTAATATTGAGTAAACATGACATTATAGTCGTTTGTGACGTTATTATAAATATTACTGAAATAGTGTTCAGTAAGTTCTAATTATTCAGTTTTAATAATTATTTTCGTTGTCTTTACAATATTAATTAATTTTGTTGTTCTTATAAGAAATATTTTATTATATTTTTTTATTTACTTACGAAACACAACTTTATTATTTTCTTAAACATGATATGGACATTTTTTATTTTCACTTTATTAAATAATATATTGACATTTTATTTTTTGTTATATTGTTTATTTTATGTATAATATTGTTTACAATACATTTATTTTACAATATTATATTGTATAATGTAACGTCCCATTTAATTAATAAACTAAATTAAAAGGAAACGTCACATAGAATAATATGTTAAGCAGTCCTGGAGTACAATCACAACTCCATACAGTAATCAAGACACACCACAATGCCAAATGCCAAATAAAACATAGAGGAATAATGACAAAGTTTTCAAAAAAGAAGAAGCCCAAAGGCCAGACAATACATGGGTCATTGCCTTAAAAGAAAAGCCCAATCAGCACAAAAAGTCCAGTCCAGAAAAACTATGCAGCGGATTCTTCTCTCCCCTATTGATCACAATTTCCTCTCGCATCTGCTCCCATCAATAAATTGATGAACATCGCAAAAGTAAAAGAACAACATACAAGCAATCAAACACGCAAAGGGTAACCTAGAGCCAAAAAGATTTTCATCATGCAATCAGGTATACTTTCACAGTCCAATATACATACAACACCCAAGCATGTTATGACTTTCAAATCAATACACTAAGACTCGACTCATTCGGATACATATAACCTGGTCGGATTTAGCGGATGCTTGCACTTGTGGTGGATACCTCTGTTCACCCCACTCCGAGCTGCTCACCCCTGAGCTATGTGTTACAAGTGTTATAATGAATCAATTCCCTCACATACAAGGTTAGCCCTAAATGAGTTTCAGGCCTCCTGCTACTCTCACCACAGGAGTCAGTCCGCTCTAAGTGAGACTGACTCCTTAGAGTGTTAGGATGCAATCCTTACCTTGAATCCTTACCAAGTTATATAGATGGGGCACCACCATGGACACCCACTAACAAGGACCATGGAATTACGTCCCGGGGCCATGAAATTATGTCCCGACCACTGAAGCACGACCCTGAAATCTCACTTAGAGATTCCAAGGAATTATGCACTGACACATACCAATCATACTCGATCAATCAAGAAAGATTTATCATGCACATAACTCTCATGCCAACCTTTATAACCAAATCCTCATTCATATTCGATGTTGAATCCATTCCAACTCATCATTCCCAATCCATGAATATAGAATTT
>Ga0099822_1012514_pt1 | contig 10132 bp, 6 predicted proteins | sample CowpeawhiteBW_FD_76839 | JGI IMG/M metagenome (GOLD analysis project Ga0099822, IMG submission 76839) | Root nodule microbial communities of legume samples collected from California USA - Cow pea white BW | ecosystem: Host-associated > Plants > Roots > Nodule | place: USA: California | collected... | reverse complement strand
TTTTATTATATAAAATATTTTTTTATTTATTTTATTATTTATATTTTTTATATATTTTTTTTATATATATATATTTTTTTTTTTAAAAATATATATATATATATATATATATATATATATATATATATATATTGTAAATTTAATAATATTTTTTATTTTAAATTTATTGCATGTTTTACCATTTTAATTTCACGAGTTAAAAAACAAGTTTAATTTTTTAGGACTTTTATCATTTATTTTATCAAACTATACACCTAATTAAATGAGTTTATTTATTATGTTTGCTATTTGTGAAATATACTTGGTTCTTAACAAAAATTTAATTTATCATTAATTTTAATTTTAATAGCTGAACTTTACAATTGGCAATTTTTTTATTCTACTTTCTTAATTTTTCATAATTTTAATTATCTGTATTCTTAATCTTTAATTTTATGTTATACAGTTTTTATAATCTTAATTTATGCTTTTATTTCAATTTAATTATTGATAACATTTCCTTTATATAAGGATCATACGCATTTTAAATTTTAACAACCTAAATTAAAAAAGAATATTTTTTTAAAACGTTCTTGTAATAATTAATAAAGAAAACATCAACCAAAAGTAAATATTATAAGATTTTTGCATAAGAATAAAAACTGAAAAAAGAAAAAATCTTACCCATTATCACTCTACGATAAAGTGTAAATTACCAAATAAACTTTAAAAGTAAGTACCATACTCATTTGGAAAAGATATTAATTACATAAATTTATTTTCACAAAAATATAATTTGATAAGGATTTAATATAATTTGAACATAGTTAATAATAATTAAATTTGTTAAAAGAAATTTTAGAAATCAAAATTACAAATAATATCAAACCATTTTATGTTATTTTTGAGGTAAAAGTAATTGTTGTTCTACTTTTGTCAATGATTTTAATAGATAAAATGGAGTATCTTAGTTCTCCTATACATAGGCAAGCATGAAATAGTGAAATGCAAGGGATTTATATAACAAAGGTTCTTAATAACATCATTTGTTTATTCTTAATCATAAACTTAAATTTAAAGTTATAATTTTATTATATTTTTATGATTTGCAATCACAAGTAATACAAATAAAAGATCATCTCCATACAATCTTATTGCAAAAAGCTATATTTTCTCCTGATAAATTATATTATATACTATATATTGTATATTGTATATTATATATAAATTGTAATTAGATTTTATTTGTTGAACAGTTATAACAGCAGAAACCTCCTTAACCTCCATGATTTCAATTAGTGTTATTCTGTTTGTGTTACATAAAATTTATATTATTTTATTTTCAGTTCATATTCCTAAATATAAATATTGTTTTCTGTCTTATTTTTTTATTTAAAATTTAATTGACAATAATTATAATTATAGTAAAGTACAATAAAACTATAAATAATATATTAGATAAGAAATAATCTATGATACATGGATATGACGTGTATCAAATATAACATGTATCTGATATGCTAATATGTTTATTTTAAAAAATAATATGATAGCATATATGATATATGCGTATTAATAAGGATATAAAAATTATTAAAAACATGATAAATATATGATTGTTATTATGTGAATCCAAATTAAAATCACATGCATTAAACCTTGTCAAAATAAAGAAGGAAAATGATTTTTTGACTACTAAATTTTGACAACTTTCTCTTACAACCTTAGGTGTCATCTTCTAAGTGGTTTTCCATTTTTCATATTCTCATTCTCAATATTTCAAAACCATTTAAAAGATGACACCTCATATTGTAAGAGAAAATTATCAAAATGTAGTAGTCAAAATATTATTGTCCAATAAAAAATTGTAAATTATTGTCAATACTACTGCTTTGTATATCAGATACTTCATAAAAATATTATAAATTATCATAAAGTATCAAATACGGATATTAGGAAGGATCAGTGACCAAATTGAACTATTAATATATCATAAAAAATAATAAATGAAGTCACTAAATATAAAATCAGTTATAAAATGGAAAATATTTGATATAACATTAAAAATATACTTAATTTATAATTTTATTTTATTATCTATTTTAAATAAATATTTATTTAATATATATATATATATATATATATTATAATAACAATTAAGAATTATTTATATGTGTATATACCTATTACGTAAATAATAATATATAAATAATTGTACAAGGAGAAAAAATATCCATAGATAAATATTTATCTTGTACCCGTATCCATATATGTGTATTCTTATGCAGGTACCCACATATTTTTTTAATATTTACGGATATTCAGGGTATTCGTGAATATTTAAAAAATAAAAAATTTAATATTTAATAAAAAAATTTAACCATAAATTCAAATAAAAATACAATGCATAACTTTTATAAATTTCATACAAATTAAAAATAACTTATTTAACTAGTGTTGAATGACAAATTACAAATAAATGAAGATTTTTTTAAATCAATTGATAAAAAATAACCCATTAAAAATTAATGTGTTAATGTTATAATATTTTTATTTTAATTTAAATTATAGTATAACATGTACGAGTATTCACGGTACAAATACTATGATATCCGTACCCGCACCATTAACTTGTGGGTATAAAAAAAATACCCATACCTGTTATATGCAATATATATTTTCAACATCGATCTCTTCTTACCTACAAATTTTTTGACATTCCTGGTTAAAACTAATTTTAATAATTGAAATTAAAAAAAACAAAAAATGATTTTAGCTATTTACATTTCATAATTTTTTTTTGTTTCTAAATTTGTCTAGATTATTATTATTATTATTATATCATTATATATAACCAGTAAAAATAATATCTATTTTTTTACTGTATCAAAAATTTATTATAGATAAAATTAAAAAGTAATTTTTGTTATCATAAATAATTATTCTTAAAAAGTCATTAATAAATAAAATGGAAAAAAAAAATATGAACACAAAAATAATCTTATACCTTTAACTGATGAGGTAATGCAATTTATACAAAATTCGGAAATTTGATTTTAAATCAGTTAGGTCAACTATATGATTTTCCTTTAATTTAAAATAAAAAAAAATTCAGTTTATAATTTTACAAAATTCGCAAAAGTAGCATTTAATAAATTAAGTATTTAATTAGTAACGTGATTAAAAATTTAGATTAAAAAAATTTATATAAGTTGTTTTTTATTTTTTTTGTTGCATGATTAGGAAGATAACAAACATGGACTTATCTCGAAAGTATCTTTATAAAGCAATCTTTTTTAAAACTAAAAGTTAAGCAAATTAAGATAAAATTATAAGAAAAATATTCTGATAAAATTTAAAATTTTACGCGAATAAGTGAATAATAAAAATTACAGTATATTTATTAAATATTTGTTGAAGATTCAGATTTTTTTTTTATATAAATTGAAATAAGTTAGCTGATAGAACAAATGCACAACAGAGGAAATAGGTGTAACGTTCTATAAAATCCAAATCTTCCTCCCTAACTTCTTCCTCTTCTTCAGTTCGTTCTCTATTTTCAGAAGAGAAGAAAGAGAGGAAAAAGAATCCTAACAGGAGAATGACATCTCCATGTTATAACAACTAGGATTCATTTATATTATTTTTTCTTCTATATTTTCATTCCAACGGTTGTTATTCCTTATTTTCTTTCCATCGAGTATCAGTTATTCTTTTTGTGAAAGAATAGTGAATGGCAGCAGCGGTTTCTTCACCGATGACTCAGTCTGTGACTGCAACAGCGGCTCCGGCAACTGCATTGGCCGGAGGAACATTTTCAAATGCCTCGCTGTATGTGGGCGATCTCGACGGAAATGTAAATGAGGAGCAACTTTATGATCTTTTCAGTCAGGTTGCTCAGATTGTTTCAATTAGGGTTTGCAGGGATCAGAGCAAGCGATCCTCTCTTGGTTACGCTTATGTCAATTTTTCTAACGCTCAGGACGGTTGGTTTAATTCTAAACTTTTGTTTATTTTATTTTTTTTTTCATAATTTTTTGTGTGATACGTGAATTGTCTCTATGTGTCGATGTTTTTATTATGATCGGCGTTGAGGGGAACCGATTTGTTTGCATTGAATTTAAGAATGTATATATTCAGAAAGTTTAAAAAGGTAAATCATTTAATGTTTAATATGTGGGTTTGTTTGTGTAATATGTGTTTGTGGGTAATATAGAAAATATTAATGTTAAATTTTTTATCATAAAAAATAGATGTACAAGATAATTTCATACACTACAATAGGAAAGTTGATGTCTTTGGTGTTCATTTTTTGGAGTCGATGTTTTATAGGATAGGAGATTCATATAATTAGGGCAACTGATAGAATAGCTGTAACTGTGTGAGAAGATTGGCTGGCTGGTTGATGGTTTGAAGGAAGTTGACTTACATGCATTTAAATGCCTGTGCTGTTATTTTTTTCTTCTTATTTTTCACTTTTTTATCCTGTGTCTGTCTAACTTTTTGACAATTTTATCACAGCAACCAATGCCATGGAACTTTTGAACTTCACTCCTGTTAATGGAAAACCAATTCGAATTATGTTTTCTCAACGTGATCCAAGCATTCGGAAAAGTGGACATGGCAATGTGTTCATCAAGAACCTGGATACGTCAATTGATAACAAAGCATTGCATGACACTTTTGCTGCTTTTGGCACTGTACTTTCTTGTAAGGTGGCTACTGATCACAATACTGGTCTGTCAAAAGGGTACGGTTTTGTTCAGTATGATAATGAAGATTCTGCCCAGAGTGCAATCAAACAGTTGAATGGCATGTTGATCAATGACAAGCAAGTTTACGTCGGACTCTTTATCCGGCGTCAGGCTCGGACAAATGGATCACCCAAATTTACTAATGTCTATGTGAAAAATTTTTCGGAAGCATTCACTGATGAGGACCTCAATAAGCTGTTTAGCTCCTATGGTACAATAACGAGTGCAACCATTATGAAAGATATGAATGGGAAATCTAGATGTTTTGGTTTTGTAAATTTCCAGAGTCCAGATTCAGCAGCTGCTGCAGTTGAAAGGCTAACTGGTACCACCATTAATGACAAGGTTTTATACGTGGGGAGGGCTCAGAAGAAAGCAGAAAGAGAGGCTGAGCTGAAAGCTAAAATTGAGCAGGAAAGAATTAGTAGATATGAAAAATTACAAGGTGCTAATTTGTATTTGAAAAATCTTGATGACAACTTCAGTAATGAAAAGTTGAAAGATCTTTTTTCTGAGTTTGGGACTATAACATCTTGCAAGGTATGTGAGATATGCAAAATATTCGCATTGCATGTCTTGTTTTATTTGTGCAGTAACTACCAAGTGAATGGTCATGTATGAAATACTTATTGATTATATCATTGTTATCTGAGGCGAATGTTAATATTGGTTTATTTTATCATTATCATTTGAGCAAATGGTAATTCTTGTTGGTTTTATCGTTATTATTTGAGCGGATGACAATACTTATTGTTTTTATCATATAATTTGATCAAATGACTGTACATTGAATTGAATATGTTAGGTGACTGTCGATTCAAATGGACATAGCAAGGGATCTGGTTTTGTTGCTTTTTCTACCCCAGAGGAAGCAAGTAAAGCTGTAAGTCTTAATTTTGTTTGGTTAAATATATCTTGCATATATATTAGGTGCTACCTGTTATTTTTTTTTTCTTATTGAATGGGTAACCTTTTTATCGTGTTTTGTCCAGTTGAATGAAATGAACGGCAAGTTGATTGGACGAAAGCCTCTTTATGTTGCCGTGGCCCAGCGCAAAGAAGAGAGGAAAGCTCATTTACAGGTGACGCTTTTCTTTAATCTTATTGTTAATATTCTTGTATTGTTTAAATCTTAAATACTTTCTTATTAAGCAAATGGCACTCGTAGTTAACTGGCTTTTCTTTAATCGTGTTTCTTGAGATATTCATCTGTGCTTTATGATGTAAGCGCCTTATGACTAATGTGCTTTATTTGTAGCATTAATGATAATTTTCTTTGGGTTATTTGAGTTTCTCCTTTTTGCTGTAACTCTTATTTTGAATTGGCATGTTGTATCCTCAAAGAAGTTCTTCCTTTTATAATTCTCTTAGCAGTTTTCCCTTAATTTGATGGTATGGTAACAAATTGACTTTGTACAGGCTCATTTTGCTCAAATCCGAACATCGGGTGGAATGACACCTCTGCCTGCTGGCATTCCTGTTTATCATCATCCAGGAGCACCAAGACTTGCTCCTCAACAATTATATTTTGGTCAAGGCAGCCCTGGCTTCATGCCGCCACAGCCTGCTGGATATTCATTCCAGCAGCAAATTTTGCCTGGAATGAGGCCTGGGTTTGCCCCCAATTTCATTACTCCCTATCCCCTTCAAAGGCAGGCTCAGTCTGGACATAGGACAGGAGTTCGACGAAATGGAAATCTTCAACCAATGCAACAGAGCCAGGTGATTAATCTGTAATTCTAGGTTTGGAACTAAATAGTTTTTTTAATCCACAATTACATTGTCAATGTTGAAAAAACATGAATGTTTCAAAGCAGATGATGATACATCGTAATTCCAACCAAGGAGGGTTTCGATACATGCCTAATGGTCGAAATGGTCCAACTATGCCTATGCACTTTGATGGTTCTGGAATTAATGCAGCACCTAATGATGGTCAGCGTTCTGGACCATTGTCTACTACACTTGCATCGGCTCTTGCGTCTGCCACTCCTGAAAATCAGCGCATGGTATGTATAAACTGTATTTTTAGTTTAATCACACACAAGTTAAGTTTAGTATTAAATTTAGGATTGAAATTCAGTTCATCTAAACATGAACTAAATTTGAATTAAAGAGCTGCCTGTAAACGTATGTATGAAAATAACATATTTTCATATGCCCACTTTAACTACTTAATTCTGTGAGCATTTTTTAGGATTAAACTTTGTTTTAATAATTTTTTGTTTGCCTTGAATGGATAAGTTTACAATGAAATTGACCTGTTATGTAAATGGTCGAACCTGAACAGATGTTGGGTGAACATCTATATCCTCTCGTGGAGCGTATGACATTAAACCATTACACAGCAAAGGTGACTGGGATGCTACTGGAAATGGACCAGTCCGAAGTAATCAATCTCATCGAATCCCCTGAGGACCTGAAGACAAAGGTGTCTGAGGCTATGCAGGTATTGTATGAGGCTGCACCTGAACCTGGAGTTGCTGATCAGATTGGATCGTTAACCGTGAATGAATGAAGCACATCTGGTGTAAAAAGTTTTCACCAATATCATATCATTCTTTTTGCGGGATTACTAATTTATGAGATGATGATATAGAGGGTGATGATACGGAGGATTTCTTTTGGTAGTCTTTTTTAGCAATTTTGATTCAGTATTTTTCGACTTTTTTATCATCCTATTTAATTTAGGACTGAGTTTGCAGTAGAGTACTCGGTTTATTAGCTTTGGATACAATTTTGGAATTTTAGACATTTGAATTGGGATTTTGGTAGACACATTCTTCACTCTTTTAATTTCTTAAGTTATTAATTTTCTTTGTTGGAATATCCATCTAATGTCTGTGGTGATGAATTACACATGCAACTATTTGTTTGTGTTTTTGTGTCTTTACCTTTTCTGCAATAGCAATGTAATGGATTGTGTTAGTCTCGTTCTTCTTAATTATTAAAGTCAAACAGCAGCTCTCGTTTTAGACAGTTTAGTTTAAGTTGGTAAATTTACTCTAGAATAAAACCAGTCTTTTAGAATAAAGTTAATTAGATTATTTAGATAAACAAACTAATATAGTTAGTTAACATTCATGTGAATAAAATTATATACACGTGCTTTTAAATGGCAAAATAAATATGAATTGTTCTTTTTTTATGGAACAGATTTCATATTAAAAATAAATTGTTTAATGAAGATTTATTTGTTGGAAAACAATTATTTCTATGAAAGCTGTGAGTGGTTTACTTTAAAAATATTTTTAATGAGTTATTCGCATTAGTTGTTTATATATAAAAGATATTTTAATATAGATCCTGTACGTATATAAAGTACATAGTTATTTATTAAAGTAATTTTTTTGAATAAGGTTATTTTTTTAATATTTAAACAATTATTATATTAAAATTATGTTTTCATTTATAAAAAACTTTTCACCAAAATGTTGCAATAAGCATCCCAAAGGCTTCACTGAACTCGATCGGAATGGCTATTATTACACCATTTGGTTTAAAATGCTTCTCCGGAGGTTTAATACTGTATCAAATTATAGTAAAGTATTTTTACCAGAAAGTTAAGTATTGAGATTTTTATGCATTTATTTTTTAAAATATCATACTAAATCATTTTAGTTTTCATAGCAATTTCAGTCAAACATTTTTGGGTAGTGATTTTGACATCATTTCAGGCCTTCTATTACTTTTCCAAAATTTTGATCAAACATTTTATTATTCTCTATTCTTAAAATATATACCTTTTCAGTTGAAAAATTATAGTCTTTTTAACGTTAGAGTACATTGGTTAAGAAATATTTTTGTGATACAAATTTAATAGAAAAGTACTCTTAAAACTTTTTATTTACACATTGCTAAAAATTCAGCCACAAAAAAGCCAAAAACAAGTTATCGTCTTTGTAAAACAAACAAAAGATTAAAAAGGCCTTTATTTTAAAATGAAAAAAATATTTTCTATATTACCCATTTGTGTATGTTACCCATGTGTAAGAGAATAACATTAATGCATTTACGAAAAGAAAAAAATATCGAAAATTGAGTGAGTAAACTAAGACTTATGTGTAATTTTGGTAAATTAAAATTTTAATGTAATCTGAAGTAAAAAAATTAAAGTCTTTTAAATAACACTATTTAATGGGTTTAAGTTAAATAGACTAAATATGTTTCTAGTGCAATACAACACTCATATTTCTTAAAAAAAAGGAATATTTATTTAAACAATATTAAATTCAATAGAGTAAAAAAATTATGTGAGCATTACTCAACGGAACAAAGTAACATTTGTTGTAATTTGTGAAATAATGTAATTCAATATATTCTTGATTAAGTATTAAATAAAAAATAATAATAGTCATCGATTTATAAATTATTTTTATTCTTCGAAAAAGAAAATATTACAATTATATGAATAATAACAAAAAATAAAAATTACAAAAGTAATAAAAAAATAAAGATAAAAAAATAATTATTCTCTTTTTATTAATAAAATTTAAATTAAATATAAAACAAATTTAAGTTCAATTTCTAGATTCTTTAGATCGACTTTTAAACCTTTAATATTTATCTTTGGATAATGATATTCCAACAAAATTTTTTGACAAAGTTTTGACACAGCTTACGTGGCAGCAGTTTTTTTAATTTTTAATAACTGAAAATTCTTGTTCGCACGTGCAGCTGAAAGGGAAAGAAAAATGAGATTAAATGTCATTTAGAGAGAGAAAGAGAAGAGAAAAAAGGGGGGAGGTCCATTCCGCAGTGAGAAGTGAAGAGAGAGAAGGTGGAAATACCAACATGCGACCGGAGTTAGAAAGTGAAGAGATAAAAGGGGGAAAGTGAGGCCTGGGTGGTTTCGAACTAAGAAAGTCAAGACAGAGAAGGGAGAAAGTGAGATTCCGGCAACCATTTGGGTTGGTGGTGGTGGTGGGTCGTTATCAGGCAATGCGAGAATGAGAAGAAGTGGTCGACGACAAGGAATTCGTCAGCCCAAGCGTATAATCGACCCTTTGGCGGAGCCCATTTAATTTGTTTAAGCCAAAGGTAACGTTTTTCGGTCGTATTACGCAGAGGATGTGTATGTGGTTGTTTGGTGTTCTTTTCAAAGATAAACTGCATTCATAAGCGGGGAGTTATGCGTACGTAAGTGGGGAGTAGAGTTTAACTTTTGCAACACTGCTACAATATGGAAGAAAAACTATTCTTAAGTAGCCTCTTCGAACCGTTGACCATTTAGTTGATAAATCACGACGTCTAATTGTCCAATTTAAATTGAATGTTCGGAATTAGGTGGATTTAATATGGCCACACAACTGCATAAACAGCTGAGGCCGATGTGGGGAGTAAGGAAGGAGTACGTGGGGAGTTGAAGCAAAGTTTTCTCAACAAAGGTGCAGGACATA
>Ga0099822_1012506_pt1 | contig 10137 bp, 9 predicted proteins | sample CowpeawhiteBW_FD_76839 | JGI IMG/M metagenome (GOLD analysis project Ga0099822, IMG submission 76839) | Root nodule microbial communities of legume samples collected from California USA - Cow pea white BW | ecosystem: Host-associated > Plants > Roots > Nodule | place: USA: California | collected... | reverse complement strand
AACCAGAGCGGGATCGACCCGCTCTGATACCAAGTTGAGATTAAAACAGACAAAATATGTTTGAGGGCTTGATTAGAATTCCCTCTACTATTCCTGATATTTATATATATGATGAAGGAGATATAAAAAAGGTGAAAAACTAAAGGCTGCAGCTAGGTGCTAGGTTAGAGGTTATCCAACACTCAACCTCCTAGCCTACACATCATGATTGCCTAGATATATTAATTACTCCTACAAATGGCTCAAAAGACTCTTTGGAAAATAAGGAAGGCAACATGAACTTTAGAATGGGAAAGAAGGGATGTCCTAGATGACGATGGAGAATCCAAATTTGAGAGGACTCAAAAGTAGTGCAAGATTGGACACAAGAGGTACCTATTTGGGCACTAATACTATCTTTAGTTCCCAAGTTGTTAAAACAATACAACCCTCTCTATTCCTTAACAGTTCCAATCATCCTCCCTATGGCAAGATCCTGGAAAACACAATGAGTGGGAAAGAAGGTTACAAAACACTTTAGGTCATGGGTAAGTTTTTTAACAGAAATAAGATTATTAGAAAGGTTTGGAACATAAAGAACATCTTTAAGATTCAAGGATGGCAAAAGGCAACAATAATGTTGTATCCAAAAAGAGAACATATGATGTTAAAAGAGATGAATGAGGGGTCATATGGTCTATGGTACCAGAGTCGAGAACCCAAGAGTTCTTACATAAAACTTTAGAAACATTAAAAGATAAATTGAAGTTCTTACCAGTCATAACTAAAGAGCTAGAACCAAAAGGTGACTTACTGGTAGACTGCATAAGAGATTTCAAAGGTTCAATTTCCACACGTAGAGCATGTATTTTTGAAGTTAGAAGCTCAACATTGCTAAGTGGAACTGTCATGCTTAAGTAAATAATAGGATTCCTTAGCCCCCTCTTAACTAAACGAGAACAATAAGACAAAAAAGCTCCAGATGTGGTAGCAGCAGCGACAACAACAACTCCGGCGAGGGTTTGGCAACAACTCTAGCAAAGGTCGGGCGAGGTCTACGAAGGTCCGACGAGGACCGGCGAAAATCCAACAACAACTCCGATGGACAATAGGGTGGATAAAACCACAAGTTGGGTGCACTTCAGGCAATCCCAATATTTAAAGGAAATGAGTGCACTTCAAGCAACCCTAAAAGCAACTGTAACTAAGATAGTAAAAAAGAAAAGCGAAAGCAAGGCTCCTAAGATTGGGAGCTCTAATACCAACAAAGAATTAATATAAAAGAAAGAAGATTTTTATTCAATTGGTTCATTTGAAACAATACATTAGTCTCTATATATAGAGAACTCTACCCCTAAAGTAATAATTACAAGCAGATCCTAAAATCTTCTATTAGCTTATAGTTAGCTTCTAGTAATACATTCTACCAACTTCTAAATGCATTTAATATCCTACTCACAACAAAATAAAAAAAACAGATTAATATTCAGAAGAATTATATGCAAAACAAAGACCCTTAATCCTGTCATTTTGGGCATACTCAATACATTAAAGCATAGGCAAGTTATAAATCAACAGATATTAAAAATGAAAATTAATCCAAAAAGGGAAGCCAGTGGTATAAAGAATCAGGGGTCCAGGGGAATATAAGATACATCTTCTAAAACCATACTCAAAAACAATATTCTTGTTGTGGAAAACATATACCAAAAGACAAAAAAATCAAAAAAGGCAAAAGTACTTTTTTGCACATTCAAAGAGGAATGGTAAGTTCAGAACATGAGGCGGCATAGGAAGAGTCTGAAAGAGACCACCTACCATAGAAGTGTGAAATAAGTTGAACTGCCAGATGCTCCTGCCTACAATCATCCCCGCTTTTTACAATTACCTATGATAAATAAAGTGGAACTATTGCCATCATGTTCAAAAGTTGTGATCTTAAAGCACACGTACTAAAATAGAATAATCAAATAACTCATGAACAAAAAGCTGACCACAATTTACACTACAAAACCATGCTGATATATGAAGACACATGAATATAATATCACAGCTTTCAACCAATTGGAAAAATCGAAGTTTTGATTGCTATAACACTCATTCTTGATTTGAATGTGAATTCTGTCATAATATGCGTAAAACAGATGTTACAGTAACAACACACAAAGAATGAAGGAAATATTTCTTTCATGTCAAATGTATAGACAAATTTCCATGGCCAGCCCATTGTTCCAACAAAGAATATTCAGTGCCAGACTAACTTTTATGTAGAGAAACCATGAAGAATTTGGTACAGGTAATCATTAACCTCATCACACAAAATTGATGAAGAAAATTTCAAAGCAAGGTTGAATTTGGTGTGATATAAATCCATGATTATTTTCTTATAGGGCGCAATATAAATGGTTTATCCCAATTGATATTGCATGATTTTACTGCAGAGGAGCTGAATTCCAACTCAAAAACTGATGTTTACAAAAAGCTAACTTGTCAAGAAGTTGTTGAACTTTCTTATGGTTGCACCTCCATAGAATATTCTTTCATTGATAATGTTAGTTCAATTTTTACAAACCATTTTTTTGGTCTAGGAGCACAGGAATCTTCCACAGTAAGTTATCATATGTTCAAGGTGTGAACATTAACAGCATGACAGGGGTTATCTCTCCAAGCAGAGATTACTGGGTACACAAGCCTCAAACCCAATACTTTGCTTAAGGGGAATTCATAATTTAGAGAAAGGATTCCTCATTTCAGAACTTTCTTTGATTGATTGTTCAGAAAAGGATTCAATATATATCAATCAAATACGTAAACAAGATTAAGTTGTAAGCAAATAAAACTAAAATGCATAGAAACTGGCATAATATTAACTCAAGTTCAATGGGAGAGAGGCTCGCCAGAGATGATAAGAGGATGCAGATACATGTCACAGCCACCATGGTGGACAGAGTTGTAATCACAGATCGGCGGAATTCCGTAAATAGCAGCACTATAGTGGCTATTTAACAACACTGTATTGTACCCAACCTTTCTAGAAATTATAATTCATACATTATTACAATTGCAAAACATTATTTTCTGACTTGGATATCAATTCCAATGGAAAAGTAATAAATAAATAAAACACTTTCCTTTGGGTGATATACATGTGTGTGTCATGCATTTCATTTTTATTTTATTAAATTCCAGTCTTCATGACATTAAAAAATTATGACACACCAAAAGAGTTCTTTGGATTGATAAATATACGTACAGATCGCAAGTCCCAACCAGGTAAGTTCCCATGGACAGAAGCTTTGCGGATCCTCTCTTTCTTTACCTCCCAAAGTTCACCAGACAAGGCATCACTAGCTTTGGGGATAATTCCATTAGCCTGTTTAGATGAATCATGTTATGTACGACAACTTCATACTTCTATGGCTAAACAAAAACAAAACTTACAACTATATTGCCCTACCCTTGGTGGTGCATCTGATGAATCTTGACCAGCACCTTTCAAAGGGAGTCCAAGGGGTGCTTCTCCCTTTGCTGCCGCAGCCTAGCAAATTTAAAGTGTTAAAAAAAAACAAAAGTCGTAATTTGAAATGGGAAATGCCAAATAAAGACATGAACAATCAATTTGTAATTCAAATCTGTCATATACTTGTATTGCATATGATTGGATTTGATTAGTTTCAGAGATTATACACACTCGGAATATATCGGAATATGTGAGTGTACAGACACACACATATAAACTGTTTATAATCGTATTTTACAGTCATATTCTCTTTTGGTTGGTACATTGGTGAAAATTATGTTATTAATCTTAGATCCTTCCTTATACAAAAGAAAATTTTCTAATTATATTTTGTTTTCCATTTTATCAACAATTGATTAATTTAAATAGATACAAATAACTTCTTACCCCTTTTTTCCAATTTTACTATATAAAGCCAATTATTGTCGACAACCCAAACAAAATATATTACATTGATCCACTTTTCACCGATATATTTAAACTTTTCATATAACTGATTATAACAATAATCAATTATATTTATAATTGGTTATTGAAATAACCTATTAAAATAATCCAATCCAAACATACACTACACGTCGAGGTGTGAAAAGCATGATCCTTCACTGAACAGAATGAATTTACATAATCCATGCTGTTGGTTCTATACTACTAAGAACTTGTGTCCTGCATATGCATAGTTAAATTTTTCATGTTCTTGATTAAATTATCATATAATGGGATATCATCATCAATATCCCTAAATGAAAGTTACAGACTTACCTTTACTTCCTCTATTGCCACTGTACTTGGAACACGTCGATGTTCCTTCCGCCGTCTTGGTGTTTGATCCTCAATATCTTCCATTTTTACCCCAGGATCAGCTTTTAATACTACCTGCACCCACTCCATATCACTGTCATGTCCTGACCTAGCCATTTCTTGTATACCATCTCTGTAAATTGAAGGATGCGTAATGCCATAACAGAGATCTGCTACAGTATTTTCTGACCTACAACGAAATGGTGCTTTCACAGAAAGATTCACACTAACAAATTTGACTTTTGCATCAGCCACATGGGTCATTGCCTGGTCAATAGCCTCAGCAGTTGATCTGGACATTCTATCATTGCTATTGCGATATGCTTCTTGAGCTGTCCATAATGGATATGCCCAAGGGGGTGGTTTTTGAAAGAAAGCATCTCCATTTGCCAAAGGAATCCCCCCTTTCGAAAGTTTCTGAGAACTAGATGTCTCCTTGGAATTGCTATAACAAGGGTTTTGCACGAATGACAGTATATCAGAAATATGGTTTGCATTTTACAAAGCGCAATATTTTCCACAACGCATGAGGATTATTATACAAGTAATACCTTGGCATTTCACATCTCAAAACTTCAACACATATCATGTACGGTGCCTTCTCCCTAGAATTCAAGATAATAGCTTCATCTTCAGGTATATGAAGTACACGGTACATGCCCTTTCCCAACGGAAAGCAAACTCCTAAGAATATTGGAAAAACAAGAATCATATACAAGCAAGAGAATAAAGAAAAACTGTAAGCAAATTAGCAAATGGAATACAAAACAGAATTGATACACCAAAATTGCATAATTTTAGGTAATGTTAGGTTATCTAATGGTGAGCGACTGAGTGGAATGGAATATGTTTTAGATTAGAAACTTTGGTCATTTTACATAATATAATCAGGTTCAAAGATGATACTTCATGCTTAGTAAGTAGCTCTTGTCCCAGTTTTCATTAGTTAGTGTTTTTGTTTGCTTGCATTGATTTTTAACATTTAGATATTTTGTTAGTATTTTTCTTATCACAAGTTTAGATATTTTATGCTTTTAAATTTCTTACTTATGTTCAAGAAAGCTAATTATCAAAGAAAAGGGAGGGAGCATGATCCAGTGCCATAGGCCATAACAATGAAGAGTTGATGTCATAGCATATTGAAAGTTTGACAATTGAAGTCTAGGAAAGTCTTTAAATATTCAATTGCAAGATGCTGGAGCACTGGAAACTGACCACGAAATGTACTAGGCATGGGAATTAGTACAAGAGCAGTAAAGTTGAGAAGTTCCGATTAGTAAATGGAAAAATTATATAAAAAGGGTCTTTTGAGCCTCAGAAGGAGTGTTTACATCCTGGAAGGCAGAGGAACAAAATGGATAAAAGTTACCATTCCATATTTAGGATACTTTTATGGTGAACCAGAAAATGCTTTCACTTTATGTCCACCAAAATGGAGAGAGACAGTGTCAGAGCGAGAAAAAAAAAAGGATGTTGTTGGATGGAATGCTTTCCATTATGTTGTGCTCTATCCCATCCTATTTTAAGCAGTTCTAGCAATGGAAACTAGTATCACATTTGACTCCTTTGCACCAATCCAAAGTCCAAGTAAAAACTATAAGAGACAACTATTTCCAGTACATGATAGAAAACTATATATCACTGTATGGAAAAACACTGCCAATCTGCTTGATGTAGTACAGTTATATTCCAAGCAAAGAAGAAAAGAAAAAAAAAAAAAGATAAGCTCTTTGAATCTTTCACCTCGGAAGGTGGCATCACTGTTTGGAACCAAAAGACAAATTCGTATGAAATGATGTATTATTTACTAAGTATGATCGATTACAAGAGTATACTCCTATAATCCCTCAAGAATAGCTCCTTCAGAGGTGACTAATACCTCAGCGCAGTTATAGCCAAACAATAAAAACAAAATCGTAATCAATCCGCCTTCCCTGTTGCGAACCTCTTATATTCCTTCATTCCCTGTAACCAGTTCTGTTCCACTGCAATGTGAAATCTCTCTTTTAACCCCAGCTAAGGTATCAGTTGGGCCCAAATCTTCTTTGGGAATAAAATACCGCCTCCAAAAATTTTCAAACTCTTTGGCCGTAACATGTAATATATGCTAGGATGAAAAACATCACAAGATATTGGTGGAATCCATTTAGTCCAATTAACATCACTAACTACTACCATTAAGAGTTAAGAAGTACCTCCAATATTGTGAGCCTCTATTAAATGTAAATTGATCTCTGCAAGTGACTTGAAACACAGGAATAACAAAGAATATGTACATGTCAGAAGCACTAGATAAAGAAAACATTAAAGGAAAATGTAAGGAAATAACCTCATGCAGGGCATCTTTGCGGTCTTCTACTGGAAATACATCCACCAGCCCAAATGATGTCTCACATAACGTCAGCACAAAATCCAATGATTCGTGGTAAGCTCCTTTCCGGAACTGCGATGGATTAATTGGAAGTGGAGGTTTTGTTCCTGATTTCTCATTTTGCTGCTTTGGTGATCCGGGATGCTTCTGCCAAAGTAACATGAAAAATCCAGTTAAGGCATAAAATTTTATATAATGAGAAATTACCATGTCTCTAATATTAAAATCAGCAAAGGTATGAAGAATGTGAAAACAGAGTTGGGGATGCATTAATACTAATATTACACTTCTAAGTTCAAAATCTAACCTACAACTACAATCATCTCTTAAGCATCTTTCATGAATGCAATGTGTCGTGCATTCATGCCCATTCCCATGATATGACTGTTATTGAAAAGGAGCGCAGGTAGCCAATAATGGGGTTGCCAAAAACGTAATGGATGTTCAGATCGAGATTGATGCTGTAAAATGATTTCTATCAGATGACATAGTGGCCTTAAGCAATTTGTATAATCGAAAAAAAGTTATTTGTGATGCCTTAGCATGTGCTAAATTCGCAGATTTCGGTTTCACGTTAAAACAATACACAAATAAACTAAATGTAAACGTTAATGTATGTTCAACACACCTCTTTCTGCCTTTTTGACCCTAATAGCTCAGAATCTTCAATTGATCGATCACGGTCTCTAAACAATTTACGGAAGAAATTCTCTGTACCCGGACTACTTTCATACAACCCACCATTGTTTTCACTGGCTGAACTACTTTTACTGTCTTCAGGATGCACACGGAAAATTCTTTTGAACAAAGAAAATTCAGAGGGTTCTTCCTCAACATTGGTTGTACCATCTTCAATTTTGTCACTTGTATCTTTCTTGTCTTCAAATTTGTCCTTAAAGAATTTTCGGAAAAACCCTTCTTTTTCATCCTCTTCAGCAGGCTTTGCACATTTCTCTTCAGAATTTGCAATATCTCCTTCGTCATTCCCATCCTTCTTATCCTCAGACTTCTCTCTGAAAAACTTTCTGAAAAAACCCTCTTTTTCTTCATCCTCCATTGTCTTATTGGGTGTTCTATCCTCGGAATCATTCTTGCTATCACGAAACAATCTCTTAAAGAATCCATCTGAACTAGAGGGCAAATCCTCATCCTCACCTTTACTGTCTCTTAAGAGCCTTTTAAAGAAACCATCCCTTTCAGATTCTTCATCATCCCCTCTACCATCCCTTAAGAACCTTTTAAAGAAATTATCCTTTTCAGAATCTTCGTCACACTTCTCAGACGATTTACGGAAGACAAAAGCCTCACGAATCTTCTGGCCCAACTCATCTTCACCCTTGCTATCTCTTAAAAGCCTCTTGAAAAAACCATCTTTTTCAGACTCATCGTCATCTTTCTCCGCTGACTTTCTAAAAAGCAAAGCATCTCTAACTTTTGGACCTGGCATAAACTTCTTAAATAACTTGTTTTCCTCAGTAGATTGCGGACTACCATCCTCCTGCAAATTGTTTCCTGATGAAGGTGAGAATGACATAGACCTCTGAGGGAGCGGTGAAGATGTTAGTGACAACAATCGCTGTTTTGATGAGAATATCTTATTCAAAACTTGGCTCTTGCCTCCTGGGGTTGTAGGAGCACTTTGAGGCCTTATCAAGGGCGGCCACTCACCCATTAAGGTGGCTGCAATCTGGCACTTTTCTTGAATCCTACTAATTCCTTCATTATCATCGGAGTCCTCAAGCTCTGCCAATAAGAACCAATGCACCTTCAAAGCAATCTTAAGCGACTTGCAGCAGACGTCTATGACGAACTTATCCAAAGATGGACTCGGCTTGTGTATCATCATGTAACATACTTGGAACAAATAACTCTCAATTCCGTGCAAGGGAAGTGTGTACATTCTATTACACAGGTAATCACGCACCCCGGAGTGGTCATGCTTGTACAGGTAGCTAACAGCAATCCACTCACAGAAGAACGATGAGTCAAAGAACCTGATGAGCCACCCATTTTCACTGGACTCACTTGTCAAATTAGGCCTCGACGCAATTTCCCTGGGTTCATCGACCTCCCCACGATTCAATCCTAAGAGCCTCACCATTCTCAACCTACCATAATCATTCCGCCAATAGGAAACGGCCCGATTTGAATTAAATAACCAGCTAAAGCATACTTAAACCCTACAAATCCCTAAAACCTTCCCCGAAAGCCCTAACCCACCCACGAATCGAAATCACCACCCTCGTCAGTTATCCGATTCCAGCGTCTACTTCAAATTCCCAGAAACCCTTGCATCAATCGTGAAAAAGATACAGCGACACAATCCACATATTTTCGTGATAAAGTTACATCGAAAATTGAAGCTGCAGCAGGTACAACCGTGGAATCTTCCCCCTAAAATTGCAACAAACTTCAATTGGAAGAAATGAAGGTACCTAAGTTGCGCGAAATGTGAATCTGGCGCTAACCGCATGAGAGCGTGCAATTAAATCAAATGCCGCAATGAATCTCCACGCCCTGCCCAAAACGACGGCGTTTTGATCGGTGGCAATGGAGCGGTAGTGGTGGTTGTTTTCTTTGTGAGAGAGAGAACGACAAAGGGAGGCACGAGTTAATTACTAAAACCATAAAAATAAAAACCAAAAATAAAAGAAAAAGAAATGCTAAGTTGCGCTTAACTGTGACATGCACATGCACAGTCCTAGTCCTAAGATCGTGGGGTAGTAAATTATTTCCCTCCATTCCCGATTAGAGTGAAGTTTGCGAAAAACCGGGAGCTCTATGTTCATATGCTAAGTGTGAAAGCATTTAGTACAAAACAAAGCTTGAAATCAATTATTGGTATTCAAAATTGAAAGTTAAATTTGAAGTATTTAAAAAATGTTATTAATAGCAATTTTTGTATGATTGAATGAAAATTTGTTTTATTTGAAATAAATTTCTAGTGCTTATTACTTATCATGTGAGTATAAATACATGAATTAAAAAAAATTAGAAAATATTATGTATTCATCTTTTATTATCGATGAGTAAGATATTATGCGATTAAGAATTTTATTTTTCTTTAAGGTAATGAAAAATTATTAATATATTTTAAAATATTAGTTTAATTTGAAATGTCACGATATATTATGATTTTTAACATGAGCTTAAAAAAAATATTGTCTAATTTTACACTAAATGTCTTTGGCATGTTAAAAATAAATATATAATTGCTTTAACTACTAATTTAATCTCCTATGACATTAATTTGTTTTTGTTGTATTTGATTCAATTGAATTTTGATATTTGTCTTTTTCTCAATTGCTTTCCTATTTGTTTTAAAATATACTCAATTTAGTTTCTTTTGTTAGATTTACATTTAATACCGTTTCTTTTAAATATCATATGTTCATTTGTAGTTTTTTTTTTTTTTTTTTTTTTTTTTTTTTTTTTATATTTTTTTTTTTTTTTTTATTTTTTTTTT
>Ga0099822_1012504_pt1 | contig 10137 bp, 5 predicted proteins | sample CowpeawhiteBW_FD_76839 | JGI IMG/M metagenome (GOLD analysis project Ga0099822, IMG submission 76839) | Root nodule microbial communities of legume samples collected from California USA - Cow pea white BW | ecosystem: Host-associated > Plants > Roots > Nodule | place: USA: California | collected... | reverse complement strand
AACATACTTATATATAATGTAAAATAATATATATATAAAAAATAAAAACATATATATATATATATATATATATATATATATATATATATATATATATATATATATATATATATAATTTGATCTAGTATTCCTCATTATCAAGATTATGAGAATTTTCACAGCATCAAGTCACAGTAACCATTGGCAAATTTACTGGAGAGGGACGATTGAAAAGCAGATATCAAATGTTATTGCATAATATGTCTGCAGTCTTCTACATATGATACTTGCTACCACAAACTACAAGTTCTTACACCTCAGTACAAAGGAAAAACTTTTAACTACTACTTCTAAATTAGAAAACAGCCCGGAATGTAATGGAAGAGCAAATGTAAACAAAGACTAATAAAAACTATTCAAGTTCAAGCATGAAGCAGACTTTGATCAAAGTGCCACACACCTGCAAGCCATAAAACATAAATGTAAGTAGAAGCCATAGGTATTTTGTACATCAAAGGCAAATTTTGTCAATCAATATGAGAAATCATGGAAGCAAAACATACCGTGACCCTTTCCAACCCTTCTCAGTTGAGCCACATACTCTGATATCTTCTTAATTGATTCAACCTGTACAAAAGAAAGAGACATGTTTTATTAAACACACACTTTGGTAATATAAGCAAAATCCAGTCTCAACTTGAAAAATCAAGCTCAGCGTTCACTGAACTGATACACATGTAATGGTTTTCTGTTTTTATTAGCCTGAGGTAGATGTCTTCCTCTTTTTTTGTTCAGGGTAAACATTTAAAAAAAACCCATTTAGTGGTCCAGGTTTGCTTTTTAAGAAGCTGTAGAAAAGAACAAAGGTTAAAGTTTGGAAAAAAAAACCACACAGTTCATCTATATTTCTCTCTTCTTTGGCAAATTTCTTTCAATTTTCTAATATATATTGTTAATTGCCGAAATTTCAATGAATTTACAACCACTCTGCAGTTTATATGAGTTTCACCTGTTCAGACAAAAACTCGCTTTCAATGAAGTCTGCCAATTGAGGGTCATTGTTGCTCCCTGCCACCTGTTAGATCAAATACAAATAATTTGTGAGTTCCACAGGAAAAAATAATTAACAGAAAAACAAAAGCCAAATGCAGAAAAGTATAGACGCATTACACTGTGCACACTCCGAAGTTTCTCATTCACCAACTTCTCCAAAGACAAAGCTAATTCCATTGCTAAACAAAAAAATAGAGGAAAATCAACATATATATTCCATTGACAACATATGAGAAACCACACAATACATCAGAACATAACAGAGTCATTGAAACAGTAATTAAATCTGCGAGCTCACCATATAATGCATCTCCCTTTTCCACATGCTCAAATTCTGAAGGTACATTCTTGATGGGGTGAAGAACAACTCTTCCACCACGAGTGTTCTAAACAATTTAACAAGAACCATATATATCAGTATATTGTCATGTAACGTTAGAGAAGTTACTTTTAGCTGTATGATTAGGAGTTAACAGTTAACTATAAAATTAATTTAACCTGGTATTTCATAAGCTTTTCAGCATGCTCTCTTTCTTCTTCACTAGATTCCTTGAAGAACCTGTTTTCAACAATAACAGCGCGTGAAATGAACACCCGTTTGAGAAATGAAAGAAACTTTAAGAGAAAGAAGACACCAGGGGTTTAGTGTTAGTTACTTGGCAAATCCCTTCAGAGCTACGTTGTCCCTGTCAAAGTATGCAAACAAGGAGTGGTACACATAGGAAGCATTGTATTCCACACTGTGACACAAAATCGAAGAGCAAAAACTCTTAGCAGAGCACCAGTATTAGATGCAGCAAATAAAAAATTACATAAATTTCACTCTTGTTCTTTGAAGTAATAATGCGTTTTTAAGCATCCCAAAATTTGATCAAATTTGTTTTTAATACATATTTTAAAAGTGATGGTTTTGGTCCTGATATCGTAAAAAATCACTGCTTTTGTCCAGATCTTGTACTTCATTTCGAAGTAGTTAGGGACAAAAACCACCGCATCTCAGAAATGATCCGCAAAAACCAAAACCACCATTTTTATAGTACAAAAGCTCAAGACAATTTTAAAACAATAATATACATCTTTTACCCTTTTATATTTCAGGATCAAAACTCGCAGAACAAGATCTATAAAGTATTAGATTCTTTTATGACATCAATGATTATCACTCATGTCCTTATAATAATCATGTGGTTTTTAATTTATAAGTCCTAGTACAAGGAAAAGTTCAATCATACTCAATAATGCAAAAGACTCACTTTAGAAGAGCATATATTAAAATAATCGCTTGATCTGCTTAAATTAACAAAAACAAAGACTCTTAAAAAAGTGTTTTAAGCTTTTTATTTCTGTTCTTATCTGTCAATCGTAACCTTTTCAATCTGTTTAAACAAATCTCTCTAAACAGGAAACAGAAAACAGAGCAACAGATTTGTAAAAAAAAGCTTCACAGATAACAAAAACAGAGAATAAAATCACAAGTAATTTCTCCAAAATTAATCAAAAAAAGAGGTGAAAATCATAGAAGTGCTCACTTTATCTGCTCGTTAATTGCAGATTCGCACTCATCAGCATAATACTGACGAGCCAACGAAACCTGTGGAGCAGTGGGAACAGCAAGCTCTTCCTTCTTAACCTCCTCAAAGGGTTCAAAGATCACCCCAGTGAGAGGCGCAGTTGAGGCAGAAACCCCAAGGTTTCTGCTTTTCACTTTCTTATTCAGAAAACCCAAAGAAACAGAAGAAGTTGGGTTTTTCACGGTTCCCCCAACAGCTTCTGTGAGGGATAACCCTGAAAAGGGAGAAACTTTAGAGGGAGCGAGGGCCATGAGATCAAAATCTCGAAATGGGTAATCGAAAAAGGCTGAGAAAGAGGGAAAGGAAATGGAGAAGGAGGAAGAAGAGACAATGGCGGCTAAGAATTGAGGTCTGAGTTGTGGTGGTGAAGCTTGCGTGGGACAAGAAGGTATATGTAGGAGAAGAGAGGGGTATTTTGGGAGTTTGGAAAAGTGAGATCTGTATTTTGGATCGTTGGATGAAAAACAGGTGGACGGTCAGGATTGGATGACGAAAGGGGCGTGTGGCGAACTCGTGGTGAAGGTGTGAAAGGAGAGATAAAGGAGATATTGTTTCCACGTAATAATAGTTGGCATCATTCGGTAATGTAGGGACAGGTGTTTTCCACTATAACTCACAAGCATCTTATACCAATAAATTATTTTACATTTTTTAAATACTTTCTAAATTTATAGAATTCAAATTTATAATATAACAGTAACCTATTCTTATGTAATCAAATGGTTTAGATTCAAATTTATTTTTCGATATATTAGTTTTAATATTATAATATTGAATCATTGTAAAATATATCTTGGAATAATTAACATAAGTACGGTCTGATTTAAGAATGTGTAAATATTAATATTAATCTTGATTTATGTGAACTTAATGTACGTTTGAATCTTTGATATGTTTTCATTTTAAGCAAAGGTCAATTGGATCTGTAATAGCCATATGCCATTGCATATATTTTCATGTAAAATATAGAAGATTCACCGGTTTATGGTTCTTGATCACAATATTATGTAATTTTAAAACAAATTAATTTAAACAATTCAAAAATTACTTATATCAAATCAAATTTTAGAACAAAGAATCATTGTTTCTGACAATTACTTATATCAAATCACATTTTAGAATAAAGAATCATGATCTCTGACGATCATAACTTTTACACATGAAAACGTACTGTTTAAATTACAGTAAATGATAAAAGAAAGGTTAGTTTCATAATTAATTAAGAATTAAACATGTTTTAATATTAATTTTTTATTTTTTAAAAATACATAAATTTATTTTTTAATTAAATTTTACTAAATTTATTCAATATTTCAAAGAAAAAATATCAAATAAATTTAATAAAATTTAATTAAAAAAATTAAATTCATCCAAAACTAATCGAAAAAACTAAATTTAATTAAAAATTACGTAACATTTAATCCAATAATTTAAAACCAACATCTTGTAGAAATATATCGAGGTCTACAACGTCCCCTTTTAATAGTTTAAGGAAAGAATGATTAGAGTTAAGTTAACTTTTAACTTATTTAGTTAATTTGACTGAATCTACGTAGCTTAAACTATCCAGAATTTCTAAAAAAAAAAAATTAAATCTAATTAAAAATTAGGTCATATTTAATCCAATAATTAAAATCCAACATCTTGTAGAAATATATCGAGGTTTAATTAATTTGACTAATAAAAAAATTGTTTATAGAAAACATTTGAAATAATTTATTTTAAATATTTATATGAGTTATGTCTTATAATTTTTAGTTTATTTAATTGTTTTCAAGTATACTATTTTAGTTCTTTTTTTATTGTCTTTATTTTTTTATCTGAAATTACGTGTTTTCAAGTTTTTATAGGTACAATTAACTATTATATTAATTTTTTAGTAATTTTTTAATTTTTTTAATATAATTCAAATTAAAAAGTATTTTACGTTAGAAACTGAAGATGAAATATGAAAAGTGAAAACTGCACACAATAAAAATTCTAAGAAAATATATAATATAATAATAGTTTAAATTAAAAATAGAAATAAAAATAATTAAACTTAATTAATATAAATTAGATGAAATAATTTAAGTAAAATGGCTTATTCAAATAAATAAAAAATATATAAATTTAAAAAAATAAATAAAAATATTGAATTTTTAATAAAAAATTAATTATTTAAAAAAATTATAATTATAATTACATAATGACACTGTTTTATAAACTAAATTTTTATTCATAATATAATATAATATAATATAATATAATATAATATAATATAATATAATATATATATATATATATATCACTTATATTTATATATATCACTTATATTTATCAACTAATTTTATCAAACACCTTTTGAACTGATAAATTAGTTTATCAATTTAATACTTATAAATTAGTTGTAATAACATAGACATTTTTTTTTAATTCGGTCAAAAGAAATACATAAAAACTTGTCAAGGAGAATCAATTTGACAACGCAATTTGCACTATACAGTTTAAAAACAACAACTCGAATTAATTCATTCTACACTAACTTGCTTTTAATTTTAAATTTATAATTAAAAGTAGTTTAATTACATGAAAATCAGTTATATTCGAGTTCATTTTGGAAAAGTAGATGAAAGAAGAAAAAAAATTAAATTCTTATTGTTAAATTCTTCCTTTCCTCTAATGATACCATAAGGGTGAATGTTAATTTATATTTTCAATTAACAACAATTATCATATAAGGATATTTGTTTTTACGGTTTTCTTTAATACCAAGATAACCATTTTCTATTATAAATACCATTCACAATGTGAATTTAGATTTGTATTTGGAAATATGAATTTATGATTTATTTTGACCAGATAAGAATTTGGGTCCTCGGTCCGAATTTTTAACAAATTTTTTAAATTAAAATAAGTACAGTTACAACTTAAAAAACATTTTAAAAATTAGGCTTAATTATCCTATGATAAATTTAAAAATCCTGAATTGAATTTTTATGATCTATGGATTATTCAGTAATGTATTTTATTATAAAATTTTATCACATATAATTTTATAATTTATGATTTTAAAAATTTATTATGTTATAATTTTATAATTATAAAATCATTAATTTTTTAATTTTATAATCTTATAATTTTAAAATTATAAAATCATAAATTTTAACATTTTAAAATAATAAAATAACGTATGTGATAAATGAACGAGATGAACAATATGATACGATAACATGATAATCACGTGATTCACCTAATAATCGTATCACTCACTTAATATAAAAATTTAACAAGAGAGAGACCCATTGAAAAATTTAAATTTGTTAATTAATTAATAGATAATTTTTTTATTAAGACTAAATTAAAAAATTTTAAATTTATTAGAGACTTAAAATATAATTAATTTTAAAATTATTTTAATATTATACAAATAAAATAATAAGTTAATATTATACATTCATCACTTAAATAAAAATGATAATTAATGTATTAACTGATTATCGAAGCAATAACTTAATAAATTAATAGAAGGGAAAAGAATAAATAATAACATTAAATTCGTACATTATTATAGAAGGAAGACGTTAAAAGGAAAATTTTATATTAACGTATAATAAAAGGAAAATTATTAATATTAAGTGCCTACATTATTACAAAGATGGAATTTTTATGATGAATTACTACAAGTGTCTACCAAAAATTTGGATATGCTGCGTGGGATACCAAAAGGTTTTAAATTTGGATACTACAATCAATAACTTAATAAATTACTACGAAGAAGACGTGTTTTTGTGATATTATCTTTATAATACATTAATTATGAATAATTTTAACGTTTTAATAATATTTTAAAATATATTAAAAAAGTATTTAAAATATTAATATAATATATTTTTAATATTTTATAGAGAAGAACGTCCAATAAAATCTCCAAACATATGATTAAGAGTTAGAAATTAGAAATTAGAATAACTCGTTGCATGTATTTTGCATAAGCACAAACTTCAAGAAATCACATACTTTTTGGATTCTTTGTTATGATTTTTTTTTTATTGTTTTTCTTATGTATTTTTAAAATACATGAATGATCACTAATTTTAAAATGGTTAAATTATTCTTTTTATCTCTTTATTTGTCATGAAATTCAGTTTGGTCCTCAAATTTTTCGTTATTTAATTTAGTCATCATTTTCTTAAAAATGACTCAATTTGGTCATCACCGTTAACTTTGACTAGACGGTGTTAAAGTCAATGTCACGTGTCATTTTCTGGTTTTTTTAATATTTTTAAAATTTTTAAATTTTAATTTATTTATTTTTGACACGTGTCACTTCATAGTTGTGCCATATGTCAAAGTGACTCAATTTGGTCCCTGTATTTGTTTTTAGTTTCAATTTAGTCCCAATTTTTGTAAAAATGAAGTAATATTGTCCTTCCTTAAATTGATACTAAATTTTCTTTTTTATAAATTTTATGGAGATATTCTTACTAAAATTAACGTTTTTATTAAATTTCTATAAATATTTTAAATTAACTTTAAATTCTACACAAAAACATTAGACTTTGGTTTTGTTTTGAACTTGAAATTTAGTTCCTAAACTTATGTGTGACAAGTTATTTGATTTTTAATCTTCATTAAGTTTGTATAATATGATACACTTGATGTCTTTATATATGATGACAAAATTGTTAATTAAGTTTGGGGTTTAACTTTGTTTAATAATAAAACTAAAAAAAATTATTTAAAAATATTTCTACAAATATTTAATAAAAACGTCAATTTTATTAAGAATATCATCACTAAGTTGTATACAAAGATTAAATTGAGTGTCAATTTAAGGAGGGACAATATTGGTTCATTTTTACAAAAATTGAGACTAAATTGAAACTAAAAACAAATATAGGAACCAAATTGAGTCACTTTGACACGTGGCACAACTGTTAAGTGCCACGTGTCAAAAATTAAAATTAAAAAAATATTTAAAAAATATTTAAAAAATTCAAAAAACCAGAAATTGACACATGGCATTGACTTTAACGTCGTCTGATCAAAGTTAACGGTGATGACTAAATTGAGTCATTTTTAAAAAAATGAGGACCAAACTGAAATTTCATGACAAATAGAGAGACCAAAAAGTAATTTAACCTTTTGAAATTTTAAAACATATTAAAATAATTTCTAAAATATTAACATGGTGTATTTTAATGTGGAATGTTGAGCCACATGGACTTTAAGACTATTGAAACAATCACTCAAATGAAGAATGTTTTAAGTCATATCAAAGGTTATAAGTAAATCAAGACAATCATGAGTGAAAAAATTAAGGAACACCTAAAAGTAGGATTTCATGGTGAAAAGCCTCAACTTTCTAAATTTTAATATTAGAAAAAATTACAAAAAGTTAAGCAAATATAATTGAAAAGGACCAATGATTACTAAAGATATTAATTAAGAAGAATATGATTTTTCTAAACAATCACTCAAATGATTTCTATATCAAACGTGATTTACAAAGTTAACATGAATTCCATTTCACACGATTTTAATCATGAACATTCAATCCTTATTTGTAAGTGTGATATATAAATTATTATCTAGTTGTGTTAGACACACTACTTTATTATGATTTTCCCTTAGAATTGGTTATGTTAAGGAATACACATTATGTCAAATAGATATTTTAATTTATTCGATAACTTTAAAGTACAATTTTTTCGATAAGTCAAGTATGAGATTATCTTGAAATTGATAATCTTGAGTATTTCTAATTTGACTTCATATAATTTTAGCATATGTAATTTAACTCATGTCTAAAATTAGGAATGTCAAAATGGAGTTTGGCTCACGAGTTAGTCCGTCAAAATGGGATAAATCAGATTGCAATGTTTAACTTGTCGACTTGTTTTGTCCCGAATTGCCTAACTTGCCAAATTGGTGGGCCAAAGACAACTATCCCGCCTTTAACCCACTAACCCATTTTGCCTTTTCTTTTAAATTAAAAATAAAATAAAAATAATTAAAAAGATTTAAATTTTTATATTATATTTTTTTTAAATATGTAATACTATTATATTTAAATCATTAACACTTACAAATTAAATTTCAATTATTAGTTATAATAGAGTAATTTAACATGTAAATGTAATAATTATTTTAATTTATCCAATTAAAAATATTAAGTAATCAATTCAAACCTTATAAAATATGTATATGATTAAATATGCTTTAAATACTTATTTCTAAGTATATATACAATTAACGTTACAAAAAAATTAAAAATGGCAGGTCAATCCGTCTTATGACGAGACGTGTTATACTTTCTGTCTCGTTTTGTTATGGTAGGTGAGTTCGATCCAGCTTGTATTTGGTAGGCCAAAATGGATCAGACTGACTCTACCATCCTACTTGAAACATTTCTAACTCATTTTATAATTTAAATATCTTTAATATGTCCACCTTGAGATTTTTAACTTGATCTCATTCTTTTATTAATTTTTATTAACAAATAAAAAATATGTTTAGCTTTATTTCAAGCCAAGGGCATCACTAGCTTGATTATAAAAAAAAATGAGGATCTTTAGTTTTATCTTAGACTTTGAGTATCTATAACTCAATCTCGTACCTTAAAAGGTTATTTACTGATAAAAGAAAGTAGGGTTGGGCATAATTTACTAAACTATACTAAACTATAGTTAATTGTACTATATTAAACGAAAATATACTAAATTATTCATAATAATAATTGAACTGTATTATAAAATAGTTCAGTTTTAAGAAACTAAGCTTATGTTAAGTTAACTATTGAACTATAATAGATTCAAAGAGCAAAATACCTCAAATAAAATATTGGTATTAGGATAAGAATTGGACTTATGTGTTTTATGTCTTACGTTCTATTCTTTCTCTTTCATATTGAAATATTTATTTATTTTGTCTTCATTTTTTTCTTTACTCTTTTTTGAGAAAAATATAAAATATTTATAATTAATTATTAAAAAAAATTATAAATTAAGTCAAGATCTTATTTTATTTTGAATGAATTTTACTATGTAATGTTATTTTTATGTTATGATTTTACAGAAGTTATTTTTAAAAATTAAATTTTGTGACAGATAATATTTTTATAATTTTTTTATTTATATTAAAGTTTTTTGTAACTTAAATATTGAAATTAGTATAATAAATATAAATATTGGTACAAACGTATTTTTTATTTTAAAATCTTATGTAATATTATTTTTTAGTTTTAAAATATTTATTATGTGACGTCAACTTTTTTAAAGAGAATTTATTTTAAAAAATTCTTAAAATATTAATTTTAGAACTTCATAAAATTTCTAGAACATTTTTCACACAAATATTAATGAATACAAATGTTAAAAAAAATATTAATTTTGAGAATTTTCTAAAATAGATCCTTTTAAAAAATTTGACGCAACATAATAAACATCGTAAAACTAAAAAGTAATATTACATAAGATTTTAAAATATAAAAAATAAGTTAATACCGATATTTATATTTATTATATTAATTTTAATATTTTAATTACATTTT
>Ga0099822_1012503_pt1 | contig 10138 bp, 8 predicted proteins | sample CowpeawhiteBW_FD_76839 | JGI IMG/M metagenome (GOLD analysis project Ga0099822, IMG submission 76839) | Root nodule microbial communities of legume samples collected from California USA - Cow pea white BW | ecosystem: Host-associated > Plants > Roots > Nodule | place: USA: California | collected... | reverse complement strand
CGAAAAAATAACCATACTCCTAATATTGAATATTTGATAATATTATGTTTCTTTTACCGTAATTTTTTATTATTTTATAAAAATTAATTAAAATTAATATTAAAGTAGTAAGAAAACGGGTACAGGTATGGGTACAAGATTATACCCGTTACGCGGTGGGGATGGGGATGGGATAAAAGTTTGATACCCGTTGGGTTTGGGTATGAGGATGGGGATGAACTTTTTTTACGGGGATGGGTATGTGATAGTGAAACCCGTCCCCGCCCCGCCCCGTTGTCATCCCTAGGTGTGTTACATGTACTGTACAGGTGACTTAATTAGATATTTGGGGATAAATAAGTGAGTTAGGGTTTTGGTAGTGGATGTTTGGACAGTTGGTGAGTTTTGGCAATCTTGTTCCTCCATTCTCAATTGGTGTTGCTGCAATCTTCTTCTTCCTGCAATCCCATTATATAGGTATGTTAAGGTCTTAATCTTCTTCCTTTAACTCTGGTTGTAATCGTTGGAGGCAAATCTGAGCTCAAGAAAGACGAAAATGAAGAAATTTATCTAATTGCAAAATTTTCCTTAAATTGGAAAATTAACGTTAATTAGCCACCTGTACAGTACATGTAACACACCCTAATACAAACCGTGCCACCTGTACAATGTTCCGTTAATTATTTAAACGACGTTATAGAAAAGGACCAAATAAAACACGAATTGCGAAAATGATGACCATTCTAAACATTCGGTAGAAACGAGGACTATTTTAAACATTATGTGAAAATGAGGACCATCCGCAACAAACATTACGAAAATGAGGACAAAAAGGTATTTAAAGCCTTAATAACTCAACATGTACTTTAAGCTTAAAAATGTTTTATATCCTTAAGATATATGACTAGTAATTGTTTTGAGCACTTATTGAAACTGATGAAATAACTTAAGACAACTAAATAGTGAAACTGATGCTTTTTTAATTTATTAGGTAACCATCTGAAAGAACAAAAAAATATTAAATACTCAAAAGAAACATAAGTGATATTGAAAACTTAAAAGTCGTATAGTGCCCTGGATTTTGGTGCAATAAGAGGAGAAAGCCATGGCATGAATTTGAAAGTGAAAGAAACTCACTTGAAATTAAAACCATTTTGGTGAAAGCCATGACATGAACGAACATTGTCTTGTGCATTTTTGTAGTCTACAATGACTTCCCTTTCTGCATTTTGATGACAAATTGACACGTTTTTTTTTTCTAGTTAACATTCTTGGAAGTACAAGTACTTAATCGACTCAGCAAAGAGGTTATAACTGATGTTTGTGTTCATTGTGTTTCATGCTGAAACCTTTGAACCCAGATGTTCTGTGGCTTTCTTTATCATTAATGTTCCACATTTTTGTGTTCTGTTAATAAGGTCACATAATTGTGTCCCTATCTTGGCAGACACCAAAATTGGTCGAAATGAATACATTGGTTAGGAGTTATTTTCATTCAATCTTGTCCGGTCGTAAAAGCAAAAGGGCTTGACTTGGTCGAGTGTGTTATCCGACAGACCCATAGTGTTTCATATTGTCTCTGCTGTCTTTTTTACAGCACTTATATATCATATCCACTAATTCTTATGACAGAAATCATCTTCATGACTTAAATGAGGATAAACTTTGGTGTGATGAATCAGCAGTGAGTGAAAGTTCTTGTGGGGGGGACAAAGAGTACGAGGAACAGAACTTATGTCTCAACTCAAACAATATAAATATGCACCACCCTTATGTATTAACTCATCCTCAAAACTTATTCACTTGAAGCAATGCCAGAAACCAGTGGAAATGCTGCTAAAATGGTTAGAGTTGGTCCAAGAAGAGGGAAAATCAAAGCCAAGATAATGAGCAACTTGTTCCGGATTGTAGAAGAAGCAGGGAGAGGCATTTGCAGCAAGGTACAGGTTGCTGAGGAGTCACCACACCACCCTTCACAACCACATCACTCTGGTCATTACGATTATGCTGCATGACACAAATTCCAACAATGTTTCTGGATAGCACAAGGATATTACCTTCTACTTTTCTATGCTACAAGGATAGTACCTTGCTCTGAAATTACTCTACATTTGTTACATGCCATGTATCTTTCATTATATGCCTCCTCTTGTGGTAGATGGTACCATGTTAGCCAGAAAAAAACAAAAAGGTTTTATTTCTTGGAATGGATATCACGCTCTTCGTAATTTATTATCGGTTTAATTATATTTTTGGTCAGTTTTTAATCAAGAATCTCAAGTTCAATTTAATTCTGATTTTTTTTAAAATTTGATGTAATTTTATTTTTTTTTTTATAACTTTTTAAATTAATCGAGAATTTTTCATCAAAATTAAAATTGTTAATAAAAATAGTTTGTTTTATTGGTATAATTAACATAAAACTGTTAAAGGGTCTCTCTGTCTCTCTTTTTTTGGGAGGCCTTTACTCACCTCCACAGTTTGTAGGTCTTATATTTATATTTTAGAAAATAAAAATAACTTTTGTTGACAAAGTTATTAAACAGAATTATTTTTTTATTTTTTTATGAAAATAACAAAAATAAAGTAATAACACTTTAAAACTTTTTACCAAAATAATTATTTGTCAAAATTTGTCAAATAAAACTTTGTGAAAGTATCATTTTATTTTATTTTAGAGAAACTGCAACCAAGAATTATACACTTATATTATAAGTCCTCACTTGGCAAAGATGAGTAAACAACAACTGCACAATGAGGCATGTAGCAGATGATGTTGGTTCTATATTTCAAATCAAATACTCTTTTCAAATGAAAAAAGAACAAGAAAAGGCCAAAAATAATAGCACTGTGCATTTTCAACTTTAGAAAACACAAGGGTCCATGCTCCCTTAGTGACCATAAAGCAGGCCAGAATGTGTCGCCCTCTTTCTAATTTTGTAATTAAAAATTCAGAATTATCCACCTTTAAATGAACAATAGATTCAGAAGAGAAATACAATAGCAATAAGCATGATCTATTATTATCTTAAGGTACATGGAAAACTCCACAGTGTTACAACAGAGGATAAGACATAATGCATTAATCACTGTCACAAAACCCAAATCAGACGATGAGGTATTCCAAAGCATAAAATTACTATTTCGGTTTGACCATTCCAAAAGACCTACGTTTAGTTCCAAAATACCTCTTTTGGAACGTAAAAAAAAAATGTTGTTCGTGTTTTTCTTTTCTTTTTTACACCTAAATTTCAAATTTGCAAAGCTAATATGGATGAAGACAGGCCACAATATTATAGTGATGCGTTTAAGATAGATAAGGTAAATGTTACTCTCATATATATTTAGATATATACTTGTGAGGTGTATTTTGTGAATGAAATATAAAGTTGTACTAAATAGTTATTCGCTACTTGAGATAGCTTGGAAGACTAGGCAAGAAAGATTTTTTATAGTTGATGATTTGTTATGATTATATTAAGGTCATATACAACAAACGGGAAACAAAGAATGAAAAACTACGTATTATTAGGTTGCTTAAAGGAGAGGTAAATACATACAATACATAAAGGACTTATAAGTAACTACTAGTGGAAGTAGGAAATATAAGTGTTCTTTCAAATTGTTAGGGAAACCAGTAAAAGGTGAGGAAAGATGAATTGTGAAATTACTTTGTCCCTTGCATAATCATAATTTGATAGATGCGCTGATAGATTAACATGTAATGAGAAATACATGTTTGTTGATATGATAAAGAGTTTAATAGAGACTAGAAATATTTTGTTAACAATTAAGGAAAGAATGTAACCACCATAAAGCAAGTTTGTAATCTAAGATATGCCTTTTATATATTGGATTGAGGTCATAGAACTAAATTGTAATAGTTAGTGATGTTACTTCAACAAAACATGTATATTCATTGGTGTAGGTTTAACGAGGGTACGAAATTGGTGACATATTTTGGACACATCCCAATTCAGTGAAACGATCGAAATCCTTTAATATAGTATTCATGATAGATAATACATATAAAACTAACATGTACAGAATGCCCTTATGATGAGCCCATGACTCCTAATGAAGATGGAGAGGTCTTTTAGGAGGATTACAAAGAGCATGACTAGAAGGGAAGCATCCTCCTTACTCACTTCCTTTAGTTTATTTAGCACTTCTCCATTTTATTAGTTTTTCTATGCTTGTGTTGTTTATGTGTCTTGTAGGTCTGCTCTTGAGCACCCTTTTTTTTTATGTTGGGACCCTTTTTGGAGGATGGGAGCTTTGGGACTCATAGCCTAATACATGCTTGCTTTTAAACACCTCTTGACTTACGTTAACACCCTTTTTGGAAGAGAGGGGCATTGGATCATGAGGCCCATCACTTGGGACGGCACATGTGGAATTGGAGGTTATCTTTGACCTTTTAAAAGAGTGGGGCATGCTCCCTACTCTCAAATGCTAGGGTGTCGCCCCGTCAAGTTGACCTAGGTAGCCCTAGCTTCTTGAATCTTGATTTGTATTTCCCTCAGGTCCTTAACCCATGCATATATAAGGGGACCTCCCCACCTTTTATAAAGTGTTAAACATTTTGAGTATATACTAGTGATCCAATCATGAATTGTAGTGTTTTCTTGAGTTTTCTCTTGTCTTCTCTTAGTCTTATATTGGACCTTGGCTCAAGTGGTAACAACCACCACTCATCTTGGGTGGGTCAATTCCCCAAATGATGTGCATCCTTCCCTTTCCCTATCCCCTTCTCTTCTCTTCATCTTTTACTCATTTTAATTTCATGTTATTCTTGTTTTGGCTTCGATTTTCATGTCATTTATTGTCATCTTCTTGCTCTCCTTTTGATTTTTAATTAGATCCTCATCTTCCTCCTTTGAGCTCTTATGAAGTGAACATTCACACTTAAATAACCTAAGGTGTTATTTATAGTCGGATCTTCCTTGATCTTTCTTAATCACTTAGTCACAAACATCCTATATGTTAAAAGTAAAATGAACCATTATCACCTCACTTCAAATCGTTGGTCTTACCTCAACTGGGATGACTTTCTCTATTGCATTTGTCTTACTGACATGTAAACATGAAAACAATAACAATGCTACCAAGAGTGGCGCTTAGTGCCAATAATGGTGACTAGCGAGTGCGAGCACGTTTTTGTGTATATGTTTTTTTCGATCTATGTTTAGCTTGTTCTATTTTTAGGGCAACTTACTCTCTCAAACTTAAAATAAAGGGTTGCTTTTTAAGACATATTTGATGAAATTGAGAGTTGCTCTACTCCTTTGAGTGTGTCAAATCTCCTTAGTCTTATATTGGGTACTCCCACCCAAGTGGCGAAAATAGTCTTATCTTGAGTTTCCAGCTTAAGTGGCGTTCATACCTTCACTCATCTTGGCGTTATCCCCAAGTGGTGTGGCTTCCTCCATTCGTCCCACTTTTTAATCGATTCGTGTATCGACTTAACCCACACTCACAACCACTCGCGTTATTGATTCTTTCATTTTCCCCTTTGTTTTCTTTGTTTGTTTTCATATGTGTATGTTCCCTTTGTTCTTCCTTTTGTTTCTATTTCCATTCATCATTTAAATGCAAGCATTTTCCCCTAAATTTTTATTAATCATAAAATGGGTATGAAACCCATACTATATCATTTGGTAATCAAAGTTTAGGTTTTTTATGAAATGTGCTTATATGAAATTGTGGTTTTTGGTTCTAACTCAACTTGATTTGGTGAATGTGGCTTTATAATGTGTCCAACATTTCAGGTTTTCCGTATGTGCTTAATTTCATTCTGTACAATTGTCTTTTGTGCGTAAATTATGTTTTGGTGAGTGTTGTGATTTTCTATTTATTGCATTTGCCATAAGTGAGTTGTCTTTCAATTAATAAACTCGTTAGTGTGGCTTGGTCTTTTTGTTTTTCTGCTTGGTTGTGCAATAGATAACATGTGCATATGATCATTGTGCAATTTTTTTTTTATGAAGTCCAAGTGTTTGATACATTGTGTCAGTCACATTAAATGGAGCAAACTTGTCTATAGAGTTTTTAAAAGTGTTGTGTTAGCTTGTTTCAGGTATTGTTTTGTCCATATTAAAATACATTATTTTGTTCCTTTTGGTATTATTATTGCTTGTCTATAAAACTTCTTCGGTTTTGTCTACCCAAAAGATTGAGGTGGAGTTGCTCCTCTTTCACTTGAGGTGTTAGCTCAAGAAATGGACCAAATGGAGGGAGGCATTCTGGTTTTGAAAGAAAAAAATTTAGTGAACCCTTCCACTCACCTTGAGGGAGTGTTATATAAATGTGTTGTTCCTAACCTAATTTTTTTTGTGTAGTAGTAACATTTGGCTTCATTAATTTGGGTTCAGCCTTAGTGGACCAATCTTAGTTGTTGGTTGGTTTCAGTGGAGACATCATGGGTTGTCTAGAACTAATTCTGCACTTTCTTGGGTCTGCTTGCTTGGTTGCATAGTATATCTTTGTGTAATTGTATCAGTGCAAAAAATTGCAAGTTAACAAACATGTATGGTCCATTCGGTGCATTGTATTTTTTTTCAACAAAAGTGATCTACAAGTTGGACTAAAATTTGGCACTTTCCAAGTAGCGTGGCTAGTTTTTGGTAGTGTAAGCAAGTTTGTGGAATCTCCCAAACGTGAGGTGTTGAGCACTTTATCCTAGCTTGGAGCGGTGTAGTGGCAGCAGCGTGATGCATTGAAGTGTTGAATTTGTCCTAGCTTGGAGCGGTGTAGTGGCAGCAGCGTGATGCATTGAAGTGCTGAATTGGTTGCAGCAAAAGCCTTTATGTTGTTTAGCGGTGGCAACAATCCACAAAGTTTATCCAAAAGCTGGCCTAAATAGATGATTTGTGGTATGAAAGGCTTTGCAGCCAAGCAACTTAGTGCAACAATTTGATTAAATTAATTATAAGAGGCTTTATTGGGTCATTGGTGCAGTAACAACAACCTGGATTTATGCAATTAGCAACAAGCATTCTAGTTCATCTCGATTTTCTTCAATGCAGTGATTTTTGGTACGAGAAAACTCTAGAATTTGTGGACAAATTCTCTCCATGAAGAAAGGAGAGGATGATGTAGGCATGACTAGGGAAAGGGGCATGAAGAAAAGGATTTCCAAATTTGCCTAGCAACCACCACCCAGCGCCAGTAGAATGTTGCTCAATGCCATATCTGCAAGGGCTACCAACACCTAGTGGCAAGCTTCTAGTGCCCAACGTTGACAAAACCAGAGAGCAACCCCTTTGGAACTGCCAGGAGTAGCGTCTAATGCTAGTAATCGTGCCTAGCGAGTGTGAGCACATTTTTTGTTTATGTTTTGTTTAATCTATATTTAGCTTTTTCTATTTTTAGGACAACTTACTCTCAAACTTTAAATAGAGGATTGTCTTTTATTGTAGGACAGATTTGATGAAATTGAGAGTTGTTATACTTCTTTGAGTATGTCAAATCTTCCTAATATTATCTTGGGTGTTTCCACTCAAGTGGCGGTAATGATCTTATCTTGAATTTCCAAGTCAAGTGGCGACCTTCCCTTCGTTCATCTTGGTATTATCCTTAAGTGGTGTGGCTTCCTCCATTCATTCTACTCTCAGATCGATTCGTGTATCAACTTCATCCACACTCATAACCACTCACGTTATTGATCTCCTTTGTTTTGGTGCTTTCATATGTGTACGTGGTTCTATTTGTTCTTTCTTTTGTTTCTGTTTTCGTTCACCGTTTAAATACTAACATTTTTTCCCCTATCGCAAAATGGGTAATGAAACGCATACTATATCACTAATTCTAACCATAACTATCTTTGAATGCATAAACGAGTATGAATATAAACTATTAAATAACTAATATAAAGTAAAAATTAAAGACCTCAAAACTTAATCAGATATCATATTCCAAAATAGGAAGGTGTTCTGGATGGTCATTTTGAAAGACTTTTATAGGATAGCATAAGTCCAACATCCTGAAATTTTAATTCAGGACTTAAATAGAACAAACTTTAAACTTAAATAAAACCCACGTTATTTTTTATTTTCCATTTTGAATAAAAAGTATACAAGCCCTAATAAGAACCAAATAAAAGTTTCAAAAGTATTTTCCTTATTTCAAATATGTTTTTTGTTTGATTTTGAAAAGAAACAAACATTATCACTTTTACACAAATAAAAAATTGTCCGAAAATAAACATTATTAAATACTTAGATACTAATTCCATCCTCACACATAATCAACTATCAAACCCAATTTGGTTTCACAACCATTCCCTTAAATTTTTCCATATTTTTTTCTAAATAATATTTATTAAAAGATGCAGTAACCATTTAAAGGCTTAAAAACATTCTATGTACATAATTTTATTTTTGTGCTTTAACTTTCCTGTTAGCCTAAAAGTAAGTTTATGAGAGAATATCTAACCGGCTCTGCCATATTTATATTCTCATAACCTTATCATAAAGGCTTTTATTAATTTTTGCCTTAGTTTTTCCTAAGTTTATGAGAGAATATCTAACCGGCTCTGCCAGATTTATATTCTCATAACCTTATCATAAAGGCTTTTATTAATTTTTGACTTAGTTTTCCCTAAGTTTATGAGAGAATATCTAACCGGCTCTGCCAGATTTATATTCTCATAACCTTATCATAAAGGCTTTTATTAATTTTTGCCCTAGTTTTCCCCTTCTTATCTGGTATCAGAGCCAGAAATCCTTGGATACATTTTGAATATTTGTGTAATTGAAGTGGCTTGTATTCGCTAGGATACCCTTTGTAGATCGGACAGGTTATGGCCTGAAGAGCCAACAGAACCATAAGTCCCATCGGATCTGCCTTTGTGGGTTGAGGAATACTTTGCATATTGCGACACTCTTTACATGAATATTTTCTTGTTAATATGTTTTTGTAAATTTTGCTTTCAGATCTGACTAGAAACAATCAAACACTGCGCGTATTCTGGGTTATATTGCTTGTAGTGGGCATATAACTTCGGGGTATATATTAAGAGGAGTGCTAAACAGCACTTGGGTACAACAACCCCTTAGCTCGCAGTTGAGGTATACGATGTCAGAAATTAAAAAAAAAATTGCTTATGATTATTTATATTCTTTTATAAGTATTACTCTATAGTGTATTCCATAGATTCCTGCCTTTTATCTCCTACTACTGCTTTTCCGCTTTGCTTACTTACTATTGTTTTCCTGCTTTCTATACTGCTTTCTTATTTTTCTGTTCATGGATAACATACAGCCATTTCTAGGCACTGACTACAAATCAGCCTTAATTGCGGTTGAAAAAATTACAAACTCGCCTCCTGTAGGTTATAAAAAACCTACTTCAGAAGTAGACCCTGTACACACAGTTATTATAGGATAAAATAACACTATAATAGCTCTTCTAGAAGAAGTTTCTAGAAAATTGAATCATCTGATTGATTTTACTAAAGGGACGAACTTGTCCAAAGACATAGATGGTCTTATAAAGCAAGTATCAAAACTATCTTTAGGAACACACACACATACAAAGACAATTTCTAAAAATTCACAGAAATTTATCAAAGTTACAACTAAAAAAGATTCAAAAGCTGCAAGTACCAATGCAGCACCTTCTTCAAACAATGATAATAGTTTATAATGATAACACAACCCAATACTTCTACACAAACACAAACTGATAATATTAATATGAATAGTACAACAGAACTTAGCAGCACAAAAAGATTCCCTGGAACTCCCAAAAGATTAAGGGAACACCAGACTAGAAGTCAAAATCTTATACAACATCCAGGAATCTTAGATAGATTCTTAAATAGACAAAGAATTACTAACGTAAGAAGATTAGAAGACTTAGTAGACATACAACAAAATATAGATATAGGATCTAACTCAAGGATAGATTCTCTAAATCCTAGACAGTTATACAACATAGGATGGTTAAGTTCTGAACGAACAAGCCTCTATCGATATAGGAGAATAGAAGATTTTCATCTCCCTGACAACACCTATGAAATAATCCCTCTAATATCTCCACAAACAGGCAGACAATTACAAAATCAACAAGGAAGATATGTCCACATGGGATTAATTACCATTGGAGTCAGATCCTTAGCCAGACATATGATTGGAGCTAGAGCTTTGATAGTTCT
>Ga0099822_1012500_pt1 | contig 10139 bp, 11 predicted proteins | sample CowpeawhiteBW_FD_76839 | JGI IMG/M metagenome (GOLD analysis project Ga0099822, IMG submission 76839) | Root nodule microbial communities of legume samples collected from California USA - Cow pea white BW | ecosystem: Host-associated > Plants > Roots > Nodule | place: USA: California | collected... | reverse complement strand
TATATATATGTGTATAATATATATATATATATATATATATATATATATATATATATATATATATATGCTTCTTCCATTGATTGCTAGTATCTTTGTTTATTTACTTAAAGCTTGCTTTGTTTTAACCATTCATTGCATGATATTTGGGTCATTAGGTATTGGAAAATATCTCTTGAAACCTAGAATTAGAACAAGATACCTAATGGAACTTGTATCTAGGAATGGAACTTGATCCATTAGTTGTCTTAAATCGTAATTTGTAAAGCGGGTTTTCTTATTTAGGGATTCAAGGAATTGGCTCTTAACAAGGAAATCTAGGCTCATTCAACTAAGGGATTAGGGTTTGAGTAGACTTGTGGGTTGACATTAGTAATTAATGGAAACGAGTTTTATTGTTTTATATACATGAGAGTGAAGTAGGTGAAGTCTAATCCCAACAATATCAATCCATTGCATTTCTAGTCTTTTCCATCTTCTAGAGGTTTCAAATATCCAAGTTCACCTTTTACATGTTTTTGAAATATTTACTTTCTTGCACACAAAAATCCAAATTATGGATTTATTCTTTACTTTAAATTAGTCACTAATTACGCAATTATTTAGTATACACGATTCTCTTGGGAAACGATATCTCGGTCTTACCGGTTACTACTTGTGTGACTTGGTACACTTGCCAAAGTCGTAACAAGTTTTTGGCGTCGTTGTTGGGGACCCGTGTCTAATACTAGACTATTGTGTGATTTTTGACTTATTTAGACTTATTCTTTGTTCATATTTACTGTTTTTGTTTACTTATATACGCACATTATTTGGGCTAACTTGTAGTTTGAGCTTGCTTTTGTTGTTGCTCTATAATTTATGCAGGGTAGGATCCGTACAAGGAGGACTGCATCTTTAGAACCACTCCTTCCCAATCCTGAGATAGAGAAAACTACCCGCAAAAACAATAGTGCCACAAGGAGAAGATGAGCTCAAGCACAACAAGTTGCCCATCACTCTTCTGCTTCAGACACTCTTCTGTCTACCACTCAGAATCTTGATTCTTTTCCAAAAGAAGATATGGCTGAAAACCCTCATGGTGATGGTAGAGGGCGTGAAAGACGCACTTTGGAGGACTATGCTGCGTTCACAGGGACCATTAATTTCAACAATATTGCTCGACCAACGGTGAATGCTACTAATATGAAGATTAAAGACAAGAAGGGTTGTGTAAATCAAGTGGCAGACCATCTGTCAAGACTAGTGAATGAAGAGGTGACCACACTGGAAAAGAAAGTGTTAGAAGAATTCCCTGATGAAAAGTTGCTCCTAGTATCTAATAGACCTTGGTTTGCAGAAATGGCAAACTTTAAGGCTGCTTAAGTTGTTCTTGAGGATATGAGTTTGCATCAACAACATAAGCTCTTTAGGGAAGCAAAATACTATGTGTGGGATGATCCTCACCTTTTCAAGATTGGGGTAGACAATCTGTTGAGGAGATGTGTGTCTGAAGAGGAGGCAAGAAGTATTATGTGGCATTGCCACAATTCACCCTATAGAGGACACTATAGTGGAGAAAGAATAGCTGGAAAGGTTCTACAATCTGGGTTCTATTGGCCAAGCATTTTCAAGGATTCTCATGCATATGTGAAACACTGTGACAAGTGCCAAAGAACAGGGAGCATCTCTAGAAGGAATGAAATGCCTTTGTAGAACATACTGGAGGTTGAAATGTTTGTTGGGGTATTGATTTCATTGGCCCCTTGCCTTCTTCATTTTCCAAGGAGTATATCTTGTTGGCTGTGGATTATGTCAGCAAATGGGTGGAAGCTGTTCCTATGCCCACAAATGATGCTAAGACAATCATCAAGTTTCTCAAGAAGAATATATTCTCCAGATTTGGTGTCCCAAGAGTCTTGATAAGTGATGGAGGTTCTCACTTCTGCAACGCGCGGTTGAAAAAAGTCTTGGAGCACTTTAATGTCAAACACAGAGTTCCCTCTCCCTACATCCTCAATCAAATGGACAAGCAGAGGTGTCAAATAGAGAAATCAAGAGGATCCTTGAGAAGACAACTTCTTCCTCAAGAAAGGATTGGTTTATCAAGTTAGACGACGCTCTTTGGGCCTACCGGACTGCATTCAAGACTCCAATTGGGTTGACTCCATTCCATGGTATATGGGAAGGCTTGTCATCTTTCGTTGGAGTTGGAGCACAAGGCTTATTGGGCCATGAAGTTCTTAAATTTTGATCCATCCTTGTCAGGGGAGAAGAGGAAGCTACAATTTCATGAGTTGGAAGAGATGCAACTCAATGCCTATGAGTCCTCCAAGAGCTACAAAGAGAAAGTGAAGGCCTATCATGATAGGAAGTTGGTGAAAAGAGATTTCAAACTCGGTCAACAAGTGCTATTGTTCAACTCAAGATTCAAATTATTTCCAGGGAAGCTGAAATCCAAGTGGTCAGGCCCATTTACTATCAAGGATGTGAAAGCTTATGGGGCAATTGAAATTGAAGACCCATCCTCAAAAAGGAGTTGGGTAGTGAATGGCCAAATGCTCAAGCCTTATTTGGGTGGTGAAGTTTTGAGGATGACCACCGTCATGCACCTCAGTGAAGCTTAAGCGCCTTACCTGTCAGGCTCGTGACGTTAAACAAGCACTTCCTAGGAGGCAACCCAATGCTTTAAACTCATTTTGTTTTAACTTAGTGTTTTAATTCAGTATGATGTTTGTATATATGTGTGAAATCTGTTAGTATGATTGTTGTGTTTGTTGAGATGTTGAACTTTGTGTTAAAATTGCATCTGTGAACCTCTGGTAGAATAACTTTGAGTGTTGTCATGCATATTTCGTCTTAGGATAATAATAGCATGTGCTTGTTGTGGCATTTTGGATTGAGTTTAACCTTTATGCATCATAGAATGTGCTAGTGAAAAATTGGTGGTTTGTGAAAATAGTAGTAGCATAGTTGTGTAGTAAATTCATGTCTTAAGTTAAGTTGTGCAAATGTTATGTGAATTAAATGTTTTGCTTGAGTGTGAATGCTTGGGTTGAAGTTGGGAAAGCTTGAAAAATATGTTTGCAAGAGTGAAAGGTTGGTGGGAGCACAATAGAGTCAAAGGCAACCCAACCATAACCCAAAAACACAAAAACTTCACTCCTACAACTTAACCGCCTGACAACATTTTCCCTCCTGCCTAGCGCTAGTTGTGAAATTAGCCCCTGGGAGCACTCCAGAAGCTATGCGCCTGGCAGCACCTTCGCGCCCGCTTGGCGCCACACCAAAAAAACTGCTCCAGAGGTATTTTGTTGATACATCGCCTGGCGGCTCGAGACCACCCGCCAGGCGGCAGCGCTGCGCGAGCTCTGATTGGGCTTTTTAATTGTGTTTTTGAGCTAGCCCTATCCCTCACCCTAAGTTTCACTCACGCCTGGCGCCGCTACTCTGCCCTAACCTCTCCACTCTCACACTCTCACACTTGCCAAACCCTAACTCTCAATCTAACTCTCTAATTCCACAATCCTCTCCTAAATTCACAAACCCTAACCCTCAATTTCTCCCCATTCCCGTGCCCTCCTCACTCTCATTTACACTGCCTCTTTACTCTCGCCAGGCACCACTCTTCATGAACCCACACTTCCTGCATTGCACTCAAGTAATGTTCTTCTTCTTTTTTGTTCTTTTCATTTTAGTGTTCTTAATGCTTATTCTGTTGTGATTACATACTTTGGGTTCGTGATTTGTGGTTGCCACTGTTTTGAATGTTGCTTGTTTCTGCTTCCACTATGGTTTTGTGTTTTTTTCTTGTGCCAATCTTGCAGACCCGTGTTGTGCTGCCTGGCGGTGGCCATTTTGGCTTGTTTTTTATTTTGGCCTGTTTTTTTGCCAGGCACTGGAGCATCAGAGCTCCCTGTCACGAGCTGGCGCCTGGCGCCACTTTTGTAGGGGCAAGGCGGTGGCCCTTTTTTTTACCTCTTTCTTTCATTTTCGCACCTGATTGACTCTATATTTTTTTATTGAATCTCTCATTCCAATGCTAACCTTAAATTGCCTCTTTGTACCGAATGCTTACTTTGCAGATGGCATCCTCCTCCAACCCAAAGAGAATCAAGACCACCATTGGTAACCCCACAAAAGGGCAGAAACGCAAGGAGAGAATTTATTCTCACTACTTCCTCACTAAAGACAATGAAGACCACTTCCAAGTGGTCATGCAGAGAAAAGTTGTGGCAGAGAGGAAAGTCATTCTGAAGCCTGATGAAGTCAATGAATTTCAACTAGAGTTGATCAGACGCGGTTGGGAAAGGCTGGGTAGCTACCCTGTCACGTTCAGCATAACCTTGGTTAAAGAATTCTTTGCCAATGCCAAGGTTACCACCTCTACAGCTCCCACCTTCCTCAACTGTGTGAGGGGAAAAAGAGTGCCCTTTGATGCTAAAACGATCAATGGAATTTTGGGCACCCAGCTGGTTGATGATGTGGAATGCCAATTCTCAACGTTGGATGATGAGGGCATGGCACCCGGAGAGTTGCTCCAAGCACTCTACTTGGCGGGTGAAGGATTTCATAGGGGCACGATTCAACGAGGTTCCTTTCACCCCTGGCTCGATTCTAGTCAGCTTTTGTGCACACCAACATATCTCCATGCTACCATGTGTTTGTTCTCACGGAGGGACGCACCACCATTTTGTACACCATCCTGACAAGTCGGGTGATGGATGTGGGGTAATATATTGTCAATGAGATCCACCGGTGTGCTAATGTTGCCGGCAAGGTCGCTCTAGGCCATCCCTCTCTCATCACCCATCTTTGCAGCCTGGTAGGAGTGGACATTTTTGTACCCCCTTTGGAGAAAGCAACGCAGGATCTAGACTTTTCCTATTTTTCAGAGGTTCTACTCACTTGCTCCTAAACCCCGGAGGCACCACCAGCCACAGGGAAAGCCTGAGCCAGAGCCCGATGCAACCCTCACGATTAATATGCGGTTGCAGGCTTTGTAGGCCAAGCTAAATCATCTTCAGCTCCTGGAACCCCAGATGCAAGCTTTATACCGGCTGGGGATGGCCAATGTAGATATGCTTAGGGGCATCTCCCTAACGATTCCAGAGTTGAGCACTTCATCAGCTGAGGAGTTTGTAGCCACTGTTTCTTAGCCTGGGGCCCAGGCCACTTCTACTAGGGGAGGTGGAGCCTCAACTGCTAGAGATGATGAGGAGGAAGAGCTAAATGAAGAGGGCAAGGATGACGCCTAAGCTTGGAGAAAGTGAATCATCTTTTGCAGGACTTGTTTTGTGAATAGTCCTGATTTTCAATTATGCTTTTAGACTTCAGTTTTTATTTCAGTTTTAACTTTCTTTTGATAGTGTTGAACTTTGTAGCTTGGTTGGTGAACTAATCTTTTGCATTGACTTGGTACTTTTCATAATCATCTTTTGTGCTTGTTATGAAATGATGTTGAATTTGCTTGTGAGCATGAGCTTGTGGTTATTCTCATTTTGATATAGTGATGCTTGATTTTAATTGTGATCAATGATTTTGGCATATGTTGACAATTGTGGAACCCAAAGTACCCTGTGAGAGGTTGTGCCCCAAAGTTGATTTGTGTGAATGTTATCACTGTGGACTCATAATTGACTTTGCATGAGTTCATTTACTAATCATTTACTTGCATGCTACAGATGATCAATGCCATCTTTCTTTTTCCTGTTATATAATTGAGCCAATCCTTTTCAAGTTGATTTCTTGTGCAAACCCTTTGAGTCTTCTTTGAGCCTTAAAGACAACATGTGTCATTCCTTGAACCTTGAGCATAGTAAAGATTTTGACTACCTTACTTTGAGCTTGAGAGAGCAAATGATTGTTAGTCATGAGTTTGGTTCAAGTTTGGGGGAATTATTGCTGAAATAAGGGAGCATGAGAAAATTTGTAAAGTTTTTGGTTCAATTCAATAAAAAAAAAGAGAAGAGAAAATTGCTGCAAAGAATAAAAATTGGTGCAAGCAAGTTGGGAATTGGTTTCATTTATTCAATAGAGAAGGGAAAAAAATACTTTCCTGATTTGATTAGTTGCTCTCTTAGCTCAAGGTACTTTTGTTATCTTGAAAAACCAAATTTCCTTCTTAGCCTAGCCACAATACAAGCCATAAAAGCCCTTGTGATGATAGCATGCTTGTGAAAGTTTTATCCATTTTGAACAAAAAGCAAAGTTAAATTGTGTGACATTGTGATGGTGGAGAGAATGTTGTTTATATCCATACACCAGTGAGCTTGAGTGAAACACTTGTTCTTGTGAGAAATGGTTCCCATTGATCAAGGAAACATTTTGCCATGATTGTTGATCCCTTATAAACTTTTGCATGCACTTGTGAAGCTTTTTTTTTGTGAGCACCATAGCTTTAGCTTGCCTTGCTAATGAAACACATGTGCCAAACAATCTTTCAAATAAGAGCAAGCACAATTGACATTTGTTTTGGTTGTTTAACTATGTTCTCTTAAGTTGCTAGATCATTGCAATTGTGTTGTTCATCTAGGCCAAGTTACCTTTTTGCTTGAGGACAAGCAAGGTTCTAAGTTTGAGGGAGTTGATAATGTTAATTTTTACCATTATCCAAGCTATATTTTTTTTAGCAAAATCATCTCTTCCAAAGCTTTTAACCTACTTAATCCTCAATTTTATCTTACTTTTGTAAATAAATACATTTTGGGTTACATTGATCTAAATATACCACTAATCCCCATTTTTGTGTCTATTTATAGATTGGAAGCTTTGTTCCGAAAATCCAGACAAATGAGTGACCCGAAATTAAAATTATATTCTTTTATAAAGATGTAAATGTTTATAATATCAGTTATAATCAGTCCATGTGTTATAAGTTTGAGTTGTTATCAATCCCTATGTTATAAGTTTGAGTTATTAGCAATCCATGTAACCACCTGGCGCCATTCACTTCGTCGCTAGGTGAACTTGTGCCTCAAGGCCGCCTGGCAGGCTCCTCACACCGCTAGGCACCACGCAGCTTCTAGGACCTCTGCCTATTTGCTTTCGCCTAGTGGGATGACCCCTTTCGCCAGGTGCTACACGCCTAGTGCATCCTTGTCTTTTCCTTTGTCGCCTGGCAGCGCATCTTGTGCCACCAGGCGCCACACTAGTAGCGTCCCAATTACTGGTTTTTGACAAGTTGGGACTGGTTCCAAGGAACCCTAAGCACGCAATACACAATACATAAGTCAAACTTCATTGCCCAGTCATAATCTTATGACTGAACCACACTCAACGCATTCACTTACCAACTATTTCAAAATTTTGGATCCTACATTTACCAAATAATGATGAAAATTATCATGCAATTATTCTTTTGCCACTTGCACATACTACACTGATTTTAAAGCCATCATCTCAATTGGCGCAACATGACAACTCTTCAAATAGACATTATACCATAACAATCAATATATACACACCACTTTGACACTCTTGCAATCCCAATTATCGCATACTCATAATTACACTTTTTATTAATTATCTTTCATACATACTTTCCCTTTCCACACATTCTGTCCAATTTTAACCCCTAATGTGTAAAAAAATTTCCAAAGAACTACACGTAGAAACCCAACGCGAAACAAAATTAGCGTGTCTGCCTACACCTGATGTGTCGCCTGGCGGCAGTTTATGCGCCGCTAGGCGGTCCATACAAAATCTAGTTTTTTTCCAGATTTTCCTGCACCAATACAAAACCCAAAACCCCATTTATTAATTCAGGCAAGCATTGTATCATATTTTTCACATTTGATCAAACTTACACAAGTAATGCTTGTCCAAATATCATATAACTTTCACGAAAACAACGCGTCAATCATAATCATAAATCAGGTTTATTCATTCCCAACCCCAACATGAACCCTAATCCCCCAATCATGCCAAATTCATGTAATTTTCACCAACAGATAATCGTAGATAAAAATCCACCATGCCAATCATATATGTACATATACAAATTCAATCCATACATCACAACACCACTAGAACACAAAAAATTAGGAGAAACTGGGCAAGCCAATTCGTGTCGCTTAGCGGCCAACACATAGCTTCTAGGCGGTGCATAGAAAAACCTAAAAAAATGGCCTTGAGGCATGAGTCGCCTGGCGGGCCTTCAACGTCACCAGGAGATTTCTGGACACGAGTAATTTATTAGCCAAGGTTTGAACACACAACCATACAACTATCAAGACAATGCACAACCATTCAACCAATTCATGTTTCATGATATTTCCTACACATCTAGGATTATATTATCACACACTATGGTTAAGCACATATGCAAAACAATAATCAATTAATTTAACAAATAATTGGCATCATTAGGAATTGAACTCAAGTCCTTTTAATATTACCAAGTACTCTTAATCACTTGATTTTATATATGGTAAAAAGGAAACATGAACTTGGTTTACGTGAATGAAATCAAAGGCTATGTACACCCATGAAACCATGCAAAAAGACTACCATAAAGGCGTTACGGGTCCCACCAATGTTAACGAATAGAAAAATGATACTTGGACAAAGTTTGGATTGGCAAACTTTGACAAACAACCATTTTTGGCAAAAAATATCGTAAAACTTTATTACTTTACTTTTGTAACTTCCATAAAAAAAAATACTCTATTTAGTAACTTTGTCAAAAATTTGTTTGTAAAAGTTTCATTTTCCTTTAAAAAAACAACTAATGAGGAGAAAGAAAATCCAATTAAATAAAAGAACCAAAATTGCACCTATATGGATCCAAACTATGCCCACTCACGCACCAGCACACACAACCAACCACTAAGCCACTTGCTATGTCATAATCATATGCACATTATTTTTTTAAAAACATAAACATTCTATATATCATGATTAAATAAAATGATTAAAATAAATAAAACAACAACTTTAATCACTCAAATAATTATTCCATATTTCATAATTAAATTAATCAAATCAATAACCTTTCCACCATCGTCGTAGGTCTCTTTAGCTTCGATGGCTGCCTCTTCACAGCCTGCCCTAGCCCAAAGGTTGTCGATCTATAGACCATCACAAAGAAGTTGATTTTGGTGATTGACGTTTAAGGATTTGGAGGATCGAAAACCTTGATGAAGAAGATTAACATAAAAGGAGTTAAGAAAATGGTTTATGAGGGAAAATTCTTCACTTCCTTTGAAATTGGTATTTTCGCTTGTTCACTTCCTTTGCAAATTGTTCATATGCTTACCATAGTGTTTATCTTATACAAGCTTCACAGTTGGGTTTGTCTAGGCTATCTCTTGAGCTACAATATGTTACACCATCTGCTACAAATAAAATTAAGGGAATTTGAAACATAAGTAAAAATATCAATAAATAATAAATTGTATTGTAGGGATAAAAAACACTAAAAATGGACTTTTGTAATTGTCATACATGATTTAAAACTGTTGGCAACTAGCAGAAGTTTGTAAAACTCTCGCACAGTACCAGGGGTTCCAGAACCATCGGTAAATAACATAAGTTTCACAACTGTCAATAAATATCAAGGGTTTCAAAATGTCGGTAATTACTAAGTGATGGAGGTGTGACAATGAGCAAAGACAAGGATCCACTTGAAGAACTTGGAGGACCTATGACAAGGTCTAGAGAAAAGAAAGCAACAGAAGCTCTACAACAAGTGTTGTCAATATTATTTGAGTACAAGCCCAAGTTTGAAGGAGAAAAGATAAAAGTTGTAAATTGCATCGTGGCCCAAATGGAAGAGGACTAACGCGCCAGATTAATGCAATTTCTTTTATTTAAATAAGAGCCCATTTGATATCTTAAGAACCATCCTTGGAAGACTAAGAAGACCTTGTTGAATACTTTTGGATGACTTTTTGGCTGCCCCAATTTCAGTTATAATCAGCCATTAGGTAGTGGACCATTATTAGCTTGATTGGTTTATTATTAGCACTAGTGGGATATAATGACAATTAATGGTCTTTTTGTAATCCTAATGGTTAAAGCTTCTATATATGCTGAAACATTTCTTATCAATGAAATCAAGTTAAGTTTTGTTCAGAAATTCAATTTTCTATCTAATAGTGAGAGTGATTCTCCTAGTTCTTGAGTGATTCAAGAACCCTTGGCTGTATCAAAGGATTTTG
>Ga0099822_1012494_pt1 | contig 10144 bp, 3 predicted proteins | sample CowpeawhiteBW_FD_76839 | JGI IMG/M metagenome (GOLD analysis project Ga0099822, IMG submission 76839) | Root nodule microbial communities of legume samples collected from California USA - Cow pea white BW | ecosystem: Host-associated > Plants > Roots > Nodule | place: USA: California | collected... | reverse complement strand
CTTTAAAAAAAATACTTGGAGACAAGTAAATAATTTTCGTATTCAATCTCAAACGGGAAACTATGGCTAACTCCATGCAACGACAATTTGAGATCAAACAAAATAAATTGATTTACTTTAAAACATAAATAAATAAACATACAAAAACATAGATTTAGTTTAGCATATAATTAAATTAATTTATCTAATATACAAAAAATAAACAATATACTAAACAATTATAAGCTTATAATAAAATTAAGAACTTGGAGTGTGAAACGTGAGTAGCAACGGAGGAGAATCAACCGTACCCACAGTCGAACAACAAGGATAGTACGTGAACACTGTCAAAAGTTTAAAATAAATTCTCATGAAATTGATACGTACTAACTCCTAGGATCCAAACTATCTCCTAGTACAAACCAAATTTCTACCATATTTTTAATAATCTCAAATTCAAGATTGAAAATATAAGAACATACAAACAATCCAAAAAAAAAATCCAGGTGAATCCAAAAACAATCCAAATCGTAAAAATAAACATACCAAGGAGCGGGGGATTGAACGGAAGCAATGGCAGCGGCACCAGAAGAACCTCCTCGACGGTGCGTGCAGTGGCGGTGCAGGCAGACTGAACAGAACCATAGTGGACGTTGGTGATGGTTGCCCGAAAAACATGCAGCGACTCTAGTGGCAGTGCACGACTCCTCGACAGTGCAGCGGTGATGGTGGTTGGTCGAAGAAGAAGAAGCCGCAGTGGCGCCGAAAACCTCCTTGACGGTGCAGGCAATGCAGCAGCGGTGCGGTGTAGGCAACGAAATGATGGCCTGGAGCGTCAGAGGTGTGCGGGATGGTGGGAGGTGTGCGTCGGAGTTGTGCGGGACGGTGGGAGCTGTGCGGGATTTGCTCGGAGTTGCGCTGGTCGTCGAAGAAGAAGAAGGCTTGTAGAAGTGCGCCGCTGCACAATGTAAAAATTGGGGTTTTTTAACCCTACGAAGGGATACTGCCTCGATTATTCGAAACCGAGGCATATGTCTCCTTACTGCCTCAAGTAGCAGCTGGACCGAGGCATATTGTCTCACTATTGTCTCGGTTATGAAAGAACCGAGGCATATTGCTTCAGTAAAAAAAATTCAAATTATGGGTCAACACAGTGGTCAAAATTTTTAGCTGTCCTGCCTCGGTTAAAAGAGAACCGAGGCATATTTCTTCAGTAAAATACAAAAATTAAATTATGGGTCAACGCGTGGAGTCAAATTTTTTTTAAGCGATATGCCTCGGTTAGTATGACAACCGAGGCATAAAAGATGACTTTAATTACAAAAATGTCACCACGTGCTTATATGCAGCGGGTGCGCAGGAACCGAGACATATACTACGATGTAAAAGCTCTAAAATGCACTAGTGAGGTTTTATGAGTATAAGTGTAATTAGAGAATTATTTTTTTTGTTGGGTAAATGTCTAGAATAATAATAAGCTTAATCCATTTCAAAACTTAGTTAGTTTTATCTTTTCATGTATCACGGCATCTCACATTCCTTTTGTATTTTCTTCCATATAGGTGTAGCTTATTTTGGAGTGTTTAACCATCATTTTCTATATTGAATGTGAAAACGAATTCTTTTTTTTTTTCCTTTTGGGTACCTTGGAAAGTGAAGAGTGATTATATATATATATATATATATATATATATATATAAAAGAAACCCTAGAAAGTGTGAAAAGTCTTCACATAAGATGAGACCAATGACCAAAATCGTCGCTTAGTGCTTAATCAAGTTTTTTTTTTCCAAAATTGGTCTACACTGATAGAGGATTTTAGGCACACTTCTTTTACATGATTGCTTTACATCTAAGTTTGTGATAATTATTTGGTCAGAGTCAAGTTCGCTAGACCAGACACATTTTCTATGCTTAGCGTGATAATTATTTAGTGCTTGCAATATATATTTCCTTTATTTTTTCTTTTTCTTTATATGATTTGCACAATTTTATTTTTCTCCTCTTTAAAAAGAACAACTTGTGATCAGTACACTATGGAAGTATGATGAAGTAAAGATGTCTTATATGATTGAGTGCCTTATGCATCTTATGCATCTTATGGTTGAGCTCATTTTTCAGACTATGATGAACAAGAATTTTGGGGTTGCCTATTATCATTATTCCTGCTATGTGCAAAGAGAATGATAGTTCTTTTGGAGACTCTAATGTTTGCTATTAGTATGGAATGACTTATGCTTCACTTTCTATGCTATAGTGCTAATTTCTTTATCTATGCCTACTCTCTGCAGGTGTGATAGTATATCCTTTCCAAAAATCTATATTCCTCTCCCTACCAAAAAATAGCTAAAGTGGAATCATAACTAGCCAACCATTGCCTTCTTTATATATTGGCTCGGCTAAAGTGAAAATCTTTACACATAACCATTGTGTGTCAATCACAAGATGTGGCTTGCTTGGTGCTTCAATTAATGCAAAGAGGATAGTTGAAGATAGTGAGGCCACGCATCTAGAGCTTCCTTGTCCACTTGCATGGTGGCAAATTGTGTACCAAACAATTTTCATTATATATTTTATAAGTGTTTTGATTAATAGTTTCAATTTTATTTATACAATTTTAATAGAATATCTTTGTTTTAATTAATATTTTAAAATATAATTATCATTTAAAATATGGTTGTCTAAATCTAAAAATAAAATTAAAAATTATGTTGTAAAATTAATTTAAAGGATTGCATTTCTATATTTCCACATTTGAAAAAGTAGCCTATTAAACACCTTGTTTAAAAGAATAAGCAACACAAAAACAATTGTTGTGTTAGGGAGACGGTAAAAGTGTTGCCTATTATTATATCTTAGGCAATGATTTTTTCACTATTGCAAAAAAAAAAAAAAAATTGTTGCCTATAGTGGTCTAAATGAAAAAAAATTGTTGCCTATAGTATAGACCACGACCACCTACACAACGACGGTAAATCTATTGACAATTCGTTGCCTAAAGTTTAAGCAACGGTTTTTTAGCTTTAGACTACAATTTTTCACTGTTGCCTAAAGTCATTTTTGTTGTAGTGCCCGCACACCGTATCTCTCAAGTATGAGCACGGAACATACAAACTTACCTCGCTCGTATCCCCACACGAGAATAACAGGATATGAACCTCCCCGCTCATATGATCACGTGTTCACCACCATCCATGTACCTACCCGCTCATGGCACAACATACCCGCTCATGGCACAACATCTCCTGAACCAAGTCCACATCAATGCGTATAACAACACATGCAAGTCAGATACCTACAACATTATCGTCTGGCGCAACCTAAGCGCTACTAGGCGAAACCTATGCAGACTGCCTAGTGGGACCTCGTCGTTGCCAAGCGCCAAGCTCTAGACAGACCCACTGTTTTAGGTCTATCGCCTGGCGGACCACACCCTGCCGCCAGCGCCACGCGTTGCAGGAACCTCTCTGCTGCTCCTATCGCGTGACGGTCCTCATTGCACCGCCAGGCGCTATGACAGTAGCACACTAGTGACTGATTTTTTCTTGCACACAACAAAGCACATTAACCTATACCACCAAAATACCCCACAATAATCATGTTCTCCTTCATCATCCTCTGATTTGTGAAGTCTTGCCACACTATACATGGTCATTACCTATAATCCAAATTCCTAATTCACTCTAGTCATGACTTAGGATTTAGCAAACATGTTATCACTTTCCAAGGATTTGTTCTAACTTAACAACATTAACATACAATCCAGCACATCCAAGTCAATAACTGGTTATTCTCCATTGCAACAGTACCACAACCTCTACTCAATTTCTTTTCCCTTAAGTCTATACATACTATGATTCATAACTTAACCACTAATTAACTTTGGCAGAGAGCAATTCTCATTGGGCGAATAATCCTCTTGCGGGGTGAGTTAGGTTTTCCATCTCTACATCATCTTGGAAAAAACGGCATTCCCGCTTTGTTAACCGTCAAATCAAGTTGAAATTTTGACAACAAATCCTAGACACGTGAATTGTTACTTTGACCAGTGGGATCTTTGATTTGATGTTTGTAGTTAGAAAAATTAGTCTCTTATGTTTGTCCTATTTGTTGTTAGTGATGATGATGGATTGTTAATGGAGGAATACAATATGGGTGATTGTTTGGAATTTGGAATTTGATGTGGAATCGTGTTTGTGGAGAAAGTATGTGTTTGTCATAATTCTAGAGGTCTTTGATAAACCTCTTGTCGTATAGAGATTTAATCAAAACTTGATTTCCTCACTAATACTAACTAATGTAGTAAAGTGATCAACCAAGGATCAATCCGAAAGATAGGCAAGAAAAATGAATGATTTATTGAACATGATTTGTGGAATGGAGGAAATCTATACAACTCTATTAAAACTGAAACTAAAATGAACCTAAAATAGTATGAATGCATATGAATGCAATGTGTTTGATGAAATGCCTAAGCTACTAATGCATGTCAATATGCAATGTGATCTTCCTACACACAATCTAGACATGTTAAATGCTTCTAATGCGTGAATTAAACTCAAATAAACCACTAGAATTGAATTAACAACCTAATATGCAGAAAACAAAAATCTGGCAATTACTCATGAGTGTTAATATGCAAAATATGCAGAGCAGGGTCAGATTTCACTATGGAATGAATGAAATATTGATGTAATGATACAAAATTCTTAGAAATGATATCAATAGAATATAGGAACATGAATCATGAGAAATAGTTGAGTAAAACATGAAACCCCAAAATACAAACCCTAATATAGTGGATAACAAATACACATGCAAGAATAAAATTGGATGTAATGAATCATTAATTGGACGTGGAAATGGTTTGAGTACATCACATATGGCATCACAAATGAATTACAAATAAGAAACAATAATATGAAACATATGAACAATGAATTCAAACTTAAAACGTGAATGCAACAGTTCAAAATTCTGTAGAATTGAAGTTCATGACTCGAGCTGAATGGTTTATGTATAATTGATCCTAATCAAATGACATTTGATATCTAAGTAGGATGACTTTTGCATGCTCTGAAATTCAAGTTGATTCTAACTCGAATTCAATATTTAGTGAATTATTATCATTCAACCAATCAAACTTGAATCATGAATGCAAATCAATAAAAGAAAGGAAAACATAGCAATTGAACGGTGGAAATGGAAGAAATACATGAATCTATTACAGAAAAACATTCTTACAACAATCAGTTTGATGAAAGTGAAATAATCTCACAAAAACAGCTTTAAAAATTGTCCACAAGTGTAGCCAAAAATCTAGAAATTAGTAAAGAATGGTGGTGGATTGAATGTGCAACAAGAGAAAGAGGTGTGATGGTTCACGTGTGGTCTTGAGAGTGTATGGTATGGTGATTCTGGTATGTTTGTATGGTTCGTGTAATGGTGAGAATGAGTGAATGAATTGTGATTGTATTGGCGCCAATGTATTTCAGTGCAACACCTCCAACTGGCTATTACCAATTCTACTAAATAACTAAACTAACTCTCTTATTACTAACTATTTGCAACTCTAACTTGTAACCTAAGTGGAAGGTTTCCCAAAAGCTGCCACAAGATATATCAGGTACTTTACATTGTGTTTGGTGTTGCCTTAGGCTTTACGACATGTTGTAGTGAGTGAACAAAGCCACTTGGCTCATAACACACCCTCATTTTTGCATTTTAAGACTAAAGGAACAAGTTAGAACTTACAAAACAATGCTATAGTACAACTACAAATTACATAATTGAACCAAACATGTAAAAGTGAGATTCAAGAGCCATGCCATTTGGAATTGAAAATCAAAAAGTCAACTTTGGGTCAACGCTGGTCAACCCTTTAAATGAAAGTCAACTATTCCATTTTTTATCAATTTGGCTGGTTTAGATTTTTCTCATGGTTTCCTATGGCCATTTGCAGGTTATTCGTGATCTTTACCTCTATATCAAACTAAAAAAAACCTCAAAATGAATGTTAGGCACACCAAGCTTTCTTTAAGCTTCTAAAACTAGACTACAACTAAGGCCAACTAACATGTTGTTATCTATTTATGAACCTATCTTGTATGCTAAAATAGATATAACTAATATTACTTCTAAGAATTACACTAAAAATGCATTAAAAACACCTACTTAAGCTACTTTTGTAGAACTAGACTAGAAACCTAACTAAACTAATTATAAGCTAATAACTCCTAATTAACACCTTATACCTACCAAAAACAATGCAATTGGCTAAGAAAAACTCTAGAAATAAGGGACTTATCAGTCTCATGCATATATTCTCTAATGCTGTATATGTTTGGCATAATTCCAAGGGTCTTGCGTCGATTTTCTGGTGGCATATATTTTTGGCATAATTGCATGGGTCACGTGCATAGATTCTCTGGTGGCGTATGTGTTTTGCATAAAATCAAGGATCTCATGTATAGATTCTCTAGTGGCGCATATGTTTTGCATAATTGCTCGAGTCTCATGTGTAGATTCTATGGTGGCATTCTTTTAATGAATCTGGATAATTGAGTCTTTTATAGTCTTCTCTTGTGAATTGTATGTGTGGATGAATGATTTATAAATCTTATTGGTTTAATACCTAATTTGGTCCTCTAATTTTATTTAATTTTTTTAAAAATACCCATAATTTTTCATTTGTTCAATTTAGTCCTCTAATTTTATAAAAATGTTCAATTTGGTCCTTTCCATTAAATTGATGTTAATGTTGTTCTGTACAATGCCACGTGTCATGTTACTGTCACATGACATTGTTTGTTTTCAATTTAGTCCCCTTATTTATAATTTTTATTCAATTTGATCCTCTCTTTGTTTTAAATGAGGCAATCTGGTCCCTTTCAAATTCGAGACCAAATTAGTAATTAAACTTAATTACAACTTATATATACATTTATACATACATGTTAATTTTCTTTTTTTTGTAAAAATTATATATCAAATCACTCCACCTAAAAATCCATTTTTTTTACATTTTTACATAAAAAAAAATCCTATTTAAACTTATAATATTTTAGAAATATTAAAAATGTAAATATAAAGTGACACTTGTCACATTAAATATATTTGTCACATTAAACATTTAAAAATTACAAGTATCACTTTACATTTACATTTTTAATATTTTAAAAAAATTATAAGTATAAATAAGAATTCTTTTTATGTAAAAATTAAAAAAAAAATTGAAAATTTAGAAGGAGTAATTTGATGTATACATCTTTAAAAACGTATTTTAACATGTTTATATAAGTTGAAAATGAAGTTAATTACTAATTGTTCTCAAATTGGCGAGGCACCAAATTTCTTCATTTGCTTTTAAAAAGGACCAAATTGAATCAAAATTTCAAATAAGGGGACTAAATTGAAAACAAGCACATAATTGGTTGAATAGGAGACCCACTAAAAAAAGAAAATAAAAAGCATTACAATGAATATCAGGCGTTGAGCTAAAAGAAGTTAATCAGGCGCTAACTGAGAGGCAACCCAATATTTTTAGCAAATTTTTAATTTAAAGTATGTTTCAGCATCCCTCGTTGGGCAAATCTTCTCACCCGACGACCATATGGCCATGACATTTTTACTCGGTAGGCGAGTTTGCCTCAACGCTTGCCCAACGAATTTTTTTAATGTGTATTTAAACATGCTTAATTACTAAATTCTCTTTGAACTTGTTCTAATCATGTCCTAAAAACATACGAATTGAATGTTTGGATGGTCAATTGTGTTAAAATAGATTTGAGCAATGATTGTTTTATCTCATTATTATGCATATAGTTGATATAACTTGTGACATACATTGATTGTGACATAGTTTGATATGTTTAAATTTAGCCCAGTCCTTGAGTATGACCAGATTTTTGGATATTTTAGTATGAAAATATTTGAGTGTTTAAAGCATATGAGTGTTGTGAACTTAAGAGTAGAAAGTTCTATGGAAAATAGTTATTGGTATGAAATTGATTTTTACCTAATTCATATTAATATAATCACATAATAGGTTAGAAAGGATAAAAACATTTGTTTGATATGATTAAGCTGCTTAGCCAAATAGCTAACCCTGATATATGTTAATTGTCTATTATTATCCTTTTTTAGCCTAATTGTTTCATTCTTTTACTCTTACCTTTAAGGAAAATATATCTTGTCCCGCACCTTAGCCAAAGAGAACAGGTAATGTTGAGTAAAATAAAGGTATGAGATCATATAAGTTTGGGATGGGGTATAAACAAAATCATGCCATTCTATCTAAGTCTTAAAGCCATAAGTGAAATTCTTTTCTGTTGAACCATTATGATTGATTAAGAAGCCATTTGTTCTTACGATATTCTAATGGATTGACTAGAGTTTTTCTTACTTTATAGTTTTAAGCTACCATGAGGACATGGAAAAGTTTAAAGTTTGGGGTATTTTGATAATTGGCATTATCTTGTTTTACTTTTTGTTTAGTTTTATCTTTTATTGTTATTTTATTGTTATCTTTTTAGATATTTTAGGTTTTATTTAAAAAAAATGGAAAAGATGAGTATTTGGTTAACATATCTAATATTTTACATATAAGTGAAAATATCAAAGAAATTAAGAAGAATACCAACAAAATTTGATTGTTAAAGTTAACAGCAAGAAAATATATTTATAGAGTTGGTTATGCCAGTATAAAATAAGGGATTTGATAGAGGTGAAAATGAATAACCCTTTTGGGAAATAAAACTCCCCTTTTGGGGAAAAAACCCCATTTGAGGGAGAGAAGGCAGAGGCACATTCTAAAGGTTGGGGACATTTATCTTTATTCTTATTCTAGTATTCAGATTGTTAAGGAGTAGCTAACTCCTTTATTCACGGGGGTTAAGTGTAGTGTATTCTTAACTCTTTGTGAATTCTACTATTCAATATAATCCTTTTCCATCACCCTTATGTTCTATTCAACTCGAGGAATGCCATGTGCTTAACCCCTATCCCAAGTTCAACTCAATGGATACGTTCCGAGCTCAACTCAAAGAACACCAGCAAACCCACCTTTCAAGCATCATTAAAAGCCTTGTAGATCACGTCTGCAGAACCAGCAACCCAAAGTTGTAGCAGAAAAATCACCTAGTGGGGGACACGTACCGCCAGGCACTGCCCACTTCCAGACCGCCTGGCGGGGGACACGTACCGCCAGATGCAAATGCGCCTCTGATGCCCATGCTTGTAGTTATCGCCTAGTAGGACACTCCTCACCGCCAAGCGCCACGTGCTTTCCAAAGCCTCTACCAGATCTCTTTCGATTGGCGGGATCATATTTTCCGCCAAGCGCCATGCATTTCAAGCTTATCTAGTTTTCCTTTATCACCTGGCAGCGCACCTCAAGCCGCTAGGCAGCATACCCCAAGCCGCCAAGCAGCATACCCCAAGCCACTAGGCGCCACACCAGTAGCGTCACTACTATTGGTTTTTGGCACTTTGAAGCAAGTTCCAAAGAACCCCAAACATTATACATACAATCCATAACATGAAATATGCTTATCCAGTCATAATCACATGACTGAATCACAGTCCAACACAATATTGAACAACCAACAATATACAAAAGCAGGAAGAATATATAACTATTGCCCCAAAATATCACATGGGCAATAAAACAATAAATGATAATAATAAAACAATAATAACAACAACAACAATAATAATAAAAATAAAGATAAAACAAAACAACAGTAATAATAATAATAATAATGAAAACAATAATAAAATAAAATAAAATGAAACAACAATAATAAAACAATAATACTAATAAGTTAAAACAATAATATCAAAGTAATAATAATAATAATAACAAAATAAAGCAATAATAATAAAATAATAATAATGATAATAAAATCATAAATAAAATAAAAAATATAATAATAACGATAATAATAAAATAATTGTAAAATAAAATAAAATAAAATAATAATAATCATAATAGGAATAATAATAATAAATAATAATAATAATAGTAATAAGAATGAAATAAAATATTAATAATAGTAATAATTGTAAAATAATAATAATAATAATAATATTAATAAAAATAAAAATAAAAATAATAATAACTAATAATAATAATAACTAATAATAATAATATATAAATAATAAT
>Ga0099822_1012493_pt1 | contig 10144 bp, 7 predicted proteins | sample CowpeawhiteBW_FD_76839 | JGI IMG/M metagenome (GOLD analysis project Ga0099822, IMG submission 76839) | Root nodule microbial communities of legume samples collected from California USA - Cow pea white BW | ecosystem: Host-associated > Plants > Roots > Nodule | place: USA: California | collected... | reverse complement strand
TACTTTTGGGATGACTGTAATAGTTACCTTTCATGCGTTTCATGTTTATCTGATGGGTTCTCGTTATCAAAATTTTGTGATGCTTTATTTCGTAGATTAATCTATTAAAAATGGGATGTCACAGTCACGATGATATGACAACATGTATTGGATATTCCAATAAAATTTATATTATTGATGCACTTTGAGATTCATAGAAACACTTTTTATTTATATTTTAATTAGAATTAGAATTTAATATTTTGAATGATTAATTTATTTATTGTTTGAAATGAAAGAAAAAAAAAAGATTTTAGGCTTTTCAGAATTTGGTTACATGTTAAAGAAAATATAAAATCCAAGAAAAAAAAGTTATAATTTTTTTTAACAAATGAGTTAAGTTAGATTCGCACAGTAAATAATCAATAATGATAAGCTAAGTAACCTGATTTCACCACTTGACCACAATGTCCTTAACAACATGATGTTATCTAAGGAAATCTCGATCATGACATAATATGGGATGATAATGAATGTAAAAATAATTTGTACAAAGTATAAAATCTCATTATTGGTTTAAAATCTAATTTAGAAAAATACAAATACATACAACAAATCGAAGAATAAAATAATTTTGGACTTGAGATTTATTCAAGAGAAAAATGAAATATTAAATATAAATTTAAACATACGAACAAAACTATCAGAAAATATCAAAGGACATTTTTTTTTTCTTTTTTCAGTGTTTACTATTAATAATCATTTTAATTTTCAAATTTTATTCAAATCACTTGAGCAATTTGAAGTGTTTCTGCACCATGAAGTGATTAATGTCAATTTTGACTCTTCCGTGATCAGAATGAGTGAGAATTTGAAGAAAGAAGAACATGATGGAAGGTAGAGAGTGAGAGTGGGAAGCATGGAAGTGGGTATGCTTCCAATCTCAGCTTCTAAGAGAGGAAAACTCTTGGCTGCTGGTTACACCACTCTCGATGCCATTGCTCGTGCCTCCGCCTCCCACCTTGCTCGAGGTTTTCCTTTCAATCTCAATTCTTAACCCACGTTTCATTTTTTCAATTGGGTATGCTTTTATGTTAAAAAGGATTTCTCTTTTCTTCACCTACCCTTCAATCTCTCTTTCACAGATATTGAAGTTTCTGATAGTGAAGCCTTGGAAATTCTGAATCTTGCAGCCAAAACTGGTGTTTCGGACAGACCAAATGGGACTTCAACTACTGTTGTTGGTGGTATGCATTGTGTTAATTTCTATTTCGCTATTTAGTTGTTCTTTTGAGTAATAATCAAAATTGTTTACTTTCATGTTATGCATATAAGCCATCTTTGCTTACCTCTTGCATTCTCATGACTTTCGATATGAACTTGGCAATAAGTGCTTTGGTTTTACTTGATATGTGATATTCTCTTATGATTGATGTATTATTTTCTTTTTGTGTTATGTGAATTGAATTCAGTCCAGTGTATTCGATAGAAAATGATTCCCTCAAGCACTTAAAGTTTTTTTTTCTTCTTGTTTTCCTTTTCTCCTTTGTGTTTTTGTGTCATACAGGTGGTCAGACTGCCTGGGATATGCTCAATGATGAGAAGTTTTCTTCTTACATTACCACATCTTGTGTGGATCTGGATAACATACTTGGCGGAGGAATTAAGTGTAAAGATGTCACTGAAATAGGTTAGGATTTTTCAAAGAGTATGAAAATCCATAATCATGATTTCAAAGGAAAAATGAGGCCCTGTTTGTTTAAGTTTCTTTCACCAAAGAATCACTTATTCTGAAAAATATAATCACTTTTTTTTTTTGTTTATTAAGCTTTTGTTAGTGTTCAAAAACCAGAAGCTGATTAGACTAAAAATATTGATTATTATCAGAAGTTATTTAAAAGTTAAAATAGGTTCTCATAAACCAGTTACTTCTGTTTTAAAAAAGTGATTATTCTGGTTGTAAAAAAACATGAATTAACTTCTACATTTTTTAAAATCTTATAGCAGAATCAGTTTTTTAATCTTTAAGAAACTATCTCGTACATTACTTGTTCTGTTGCATGCATGAATACCTTGTAGTTTGCTTTCTTTCTTCCCTTTTCTGGTTGCAATATAATTCTTTGTTTCTTGGTTTAGGTGGAGTTCCAGGCATTGGTAAAACACAAATTGGGTATTCTTTGTAATTCCAATTTTGTAGATCATATTGCTGTTATTCTTTTTCATTCTATATCGTAAAATGTCTGGTTATTTTGTAATATTAAGTTCTGTTTATGTTTGAAGGATTCAACTTGCGGTAAATGTTCAGATTCCTCAAGGATACGGTGGCCTAGGTGGGAAGGCAATATACATCGGTAAGATCCTTAATAAGATTCTGATACTCATTCAGCATTTGATGCAGGATATTCATTGCACTTCTTGTGCCTATGTGATACTTAGACACAGAAGGAAGCTTTATGGTTGAACGAGTTCTTCAAATTGCTGAAGCATGCATAGAAGACATGGCTGAATATAGCAACCACTTTCACAAGGATTTGCAAGCTTGTGAAGTTAAAATGCACCCTAATAATATCTTGGAAAATATATTCTATTTTCGTGTTTGTAGCTACACTGAGCAAATTGCCTTGATAAATTACTTAGACAAATTCATCATGGAGAATAAAGACGTAAGTGTAGTATTTCATCTATTGAATTGATATGTTTTTTTCAGCAAACATAGTTAAGATGATACTTAACCTCATATGTTGCTTTCATTTTCTTTTCTTTTGCTTTTAACCAATTGTTCAGCTACACCTTAACCAATCTACTGTGATCTGCTTTTACATACAAAATTGCAGGTAAAGATCATCATTGTTGACAGTGTTACTTTCCACTTCCGCCAAGACTTTGAAGATATGGCTCTCAGGACTCGATTACTCAGCGAAATGGCTTTGAAATTGATGAAGCTTGCAAAAAAGTTCTGTTTAGCAGTAAGAATCAATGCAAGAAGTGTTTTTTCTTAACCTAATCATTGGTAGAAGCTGAAACACACCAATGCAATTTATGTATATCAAGTGTTAAATTTGCACTTACACTTAAACACCAAGTTAGTAGATAGGTCCAATGGGGTGCTTAACTAAATCAAGAGAATATAAAAAATAGGTTTAGTTATTCTTTTGCTCCCTGTTTTTGTCCAAAAATGTTAATTTGGTCTTCTAATTTTTTTTAGTCTCGATTTCTAAAAAATTGATGCAATTTGGTCATTTTCGTTAAATTTCTTGAAGCGGATCAATGATTTTTTATCAAAATTGACATTAGGATTATGTTAATTACACTAACAAAGCAAACCATTCTTATTAACAACTTTAATTTTGAAGAAAAATCTTTGATCCGTTTCAAGAAATTTAACGAAAATGACAAAATTACAACAATTTTTTAAAAAATGAAGACCAAATTGAGATTAAAAACAACTAGAGGACTAACTTTACATTTTTAGACAATGAAGAGTTACTTGATTATGTGTAAGCTAGGAGTGATAGTATTCTGTTATTCAATCATCCACCTATTTAGTTTCCAACTGCAAATGTGATTTTCTGCAGGTTGTTATGCTGAATCAAGTAACAACAAAGTTCATTGAAGGTTCATTTCAATTGACCCTTGCACTAGGTAAGTGTTGTTTCATCTTGCACATTTCTCTTGAACTTTTAGCTTGTATGATCAATATCTTTTCTGTCCCTTCATTGAAGAAGTTTGTTGTTTATGCTTTACTGAACAGGAGATAGCTGGTCACATTCATGCACAAATAGGATAATATTATTTTGGAATGGCAATGAACGACATGCATTTATTGATAAGTCCCCTTCTCTGAAATCAGCATCAGCTCCATATTCTGTGACCAGTAGGGGCATACGAAATTCTACTTCAAGCTGCAAAAGGATCAAGATGATGTGAGATTTTGAGTAACAGAGTCTATAACTCAACCTTCCCACACCCTTTTTTGCTTATACCTTTGTAAAATTTTTGGACACAACAAGAATTATACAACATGTTTCACCCTTTTTGGCTTTCCTAGGGTGCTGGTTTTGTGTTATACCTTTGATTTAATCTAATAAGTGCATAATGATCTTTGCTTAGTAAAATTTAATGGTAGATTCATAACTACTTGCTCACACTAGAGATGTACTTCAGAGTTTTCCCTTGGAATTATATTCAAGATGAAAAAACTATTCAAAATAACTTGCTTCTTTTAAATTAATGGTTTGATTACATTGTACTAGTCAACAATTATAATCTTCTAAATTTATTATCTAAGTTTTTTTTTTCTGCCTATTTTACCAGTATATTTTTAATTTTGAATACTTTACTGATCAATTAAATATGTAATAACATGCAGACATGCCGTTAAAAAAAGAGTTAAAAGAAATAAAATGACATTATTTCAATGCTTTTTTTTTTTTGGCAAAACATGATTTTCTAACTTTTTTGTGACATCTCAGGAAAACTTTTTGAAATGATGACAGTTGAATGATGTCAAAATAGGGAAAATTGAAAAGAAATGATAGATATATTGAAAAAGAATTTGGATGGTAAAATTTTGAGGAACAATGACAAATGAAGGATTCAATATTTAATTATACCTAAAAATAAGTTTGCAAATAGGACTAATACAGCGAAAGTACTACTGTTTTTCGTATGAAAATTGAAAATTTTAAGTACAAAATGAAGATTAATGGTGATTTATCATTGCTATGTCAGTCACTCATATTCAGTAGTATTCTTCTCGTTGATATTTTTCTTTCTTTCACGATTTCGATATTAGGTGTTTATGTATGTTTGAAAGTTCTTATATGGTCAAAGAGTTGCAATTATGGATAACTAATACACAATCACTCTCATCCATTCAGTAACCAAAGAGTTTTTTTATGAACAAAACAAAATCATAATAAAAGTATTGAAATTCAAAATGAACACTATTATTTTAACGACGAATTCATATTCAAAGCTATTGTAATTTATAATATTAAAGCATTCCGTCTCTAGGGTGTGTTGGGTTTGGGTGGGTGGGTGGGGGAAGGCGGCGGGCCTTGATTCACAAGTCTTGGTGATAGGATATGGACACTATATCAACTATCTTGTTGTAAGAACTATTTTGATTTTTATGGAAAACAATTTTATTCATTGAGCATGAATATGCACATGCGTAATACCTAACCTTTTAAATATGATATGATAGATGAAAAATATATATATCTATAACAATATATAAAGGAAATTCCTCTTTTTGTATTCATTTTTCATTTTCCAATTTTATTTTTAGTTATTATTTTAAAAATTAATTATTTTATAATTAATTTATCGTTAACTGTTTTTTTTTAAATTTTTTTATTTTGATCGTTATTCTAAATTTTTTTAACAAATATTTTATTTAACAATTATTTTAAAATTTATTATATATATTTTAAAAATAAATATTATTTATTTTATAAAAATTAAAAAATACGGATACGCAACAGCACCTGTATAATCGCTAGTGTATATATATATATATATATATATATATATATATATATATATATATATATAAAAGCGATGTTAATTTCGTCTTTTTTATATGTCATGTGTTATTTTATAGTATTTTTTATTTTTTGGTTTTTTAAAGTTTTGTTCCATGTGAGCAGTGGCAGAGCTTTTATAGGGAAGGGTCACGGCTCTTCTATTTTTTTTCTTTCTAAATTTATATATTGAATTTTTAATATTTTTATAAAATTTTAAATCAAATGTATATATTAAAAATTAATAAAAATTAAAATATGTATTTTTATTTTTCCTGGCTTAATTATGTTTTAGGTTCCTAATAAACCTGAGAATTTTTAATTGAGTTGTGATAAATTTTTGTGATCTATTGAGTACTAATTAAGTTTTTGATGTTAACTTTTTTTTTTAATGGGATGATGTGGCTCTTAAGAGGCTAACATAATTATTATCTTTCCATGTCACTTGGCTGATTTGTCACATATACCATTTTATTATTTTATTATTTTAAAATTTTGTAATTTATAATTTTATAATTATTATAGTTAGCATTATAGAAGAAAAAATAATGTACTATATGCTTTTCATAACGTGACTTGATTATTAGAGTTTTCTTTTATTAGTTATATCTTTGAATTTTTAATTAAATTATGATAAACTATTTTTGAATTAAAAGAAATAAGTCAATTGATGAAGAGTAAAAGAATTAATATTTATTTTTCAAAAATAATAAAAGGAAAACTACCCACAAAGATGAAAATGAAAACAAATTCAAATTCTTTACACAAACCAGAATATCGTACTTATAATCTAATTGTTCAATTGGAGGAGTCATTTCTTAAGGTTACAAAAATTACATGTGATGATGAATTTGATATTAATTTTTTGAAACAATATTATACAGGAAAACATATTCAAATATGAGAATATCTAATAAGTAAAAAGAATAAAATTAGGAGAGTGTATCTAAATGGTGTTCATATTAAATACAACTTCAAAATTTTGAATATATTAATTTGGCTTTCCCATAATTATTGGTCAAGATCCGCCACTGCATGTGAGAGATCTGTGTTGTGTCATGGGATAATGTTAGTGTCATTTTGGAGAAGGACAACATTGTTTAATTTAACAAAAAAATATGACTCAATTAAAGCAAAAAATAAATATTGAGATTGAATTGAATATAAGACAATGATACTTAGTCTTGAAAGTGACACTCATATGTGTGGTACTGACACCGATATTGACTAGACACTTAAAAAAACTTTGAAAAAATTGACAAATAAATTAGAAAAACAAAAGTACTACAAATTAATACATAACATGTGTAAATACATTGTTAACAAAATTTGTGACTTTAAAAAAAAGGGATAAAATTAAATAATTTCAAAAAAACCTGCTACAAAAAATTATTTTAGCCTTTATTAAATAACTTGAACAAAATTTGTATCATTGTTCTATTTTGATTTTGGTTTTGTTTCATTTGAATTTGCTGCACAATTCTTAATTTCCTCTTTCCACTGTTCTGACAGTAAACATTCGCTTAAATCTGCATTTTGATATTGAAAGTTTGATGTGGACTTAATTTGAATGCGGACTTATAAAATTTTAATATTCCTATTACAAGATAAAATATTACGGATCATATAATTACAATCTGAAATATTATGGGTGTTGTTGGAAATTTGTAGGGATTGTGGAAAGATGAGATATATGATATATATGATAAATATAAGAGATATGTTACATGAAGAACTTGTTATTTTACTTTATTTTATTCATATATTTTCTCTATATATAACAATATGTATATGTAACAAAATATAAAATATAAGTAGTTGATCTGCACGAAGTTGAAATTGACTAACACAATATTATCTTCAAATCATTAGAAAGTGTCAACCTTTATGCCAATGTGAGTGAGTTTAAAAATTTCCCTTATCTGTTATCAGTTAAATCAAGCTAAGGTGCGCTCTTTACCCTTCGTCGCATTTTATAAAATGATTAATGGAGTGAATGAATTGAAAATAGTCGTCAAATGACTTTATGCGATTTTTTCTAAAAATAAAGTTACAAAATTATTAATCCGAGAATTTATTCTTTCGAAATGTGAATTTATACAAAGTGTGAACTTTAATAAGTACGAACTTAAACAAATGTATACTTGGTTTCATATCACCAAGTTTACGGTAATATGCAAGGGACATTCTTTTTCATGACAATCATGATCAAATATTGTTCACTTTTGTATGATTTTGTTAAAACGATATATTATATTTTATGATATACAAACCTCAATTTTTGTAAAATTTAAATCTTTTCTACGACATAAATTTGTTTGTTTCTATTTTTTTAAATATTTTTTTTTTTTTTTTTTTTTTTTTTTAGTTTTTTTATTTGTTTTTTTTTTTTTTTTTTTTTTTTAATTTTTTTTTTTTTTTTTTTTTTGTTATTGAGGAGATTTAACTGACGATTTTAAGTGTTTAATCATGTAACCTTTAGTTTATCAAGTAACTTAAAATACCTATATCCTCTTTTATTTATTTTTTTTCATTTATAGAGTATTTCTTCTCTACACAGTTATTTCATTCTCACTGATTCACCTCAAATACATATTGCAATTGTCCTAGAATTTTAATTGTGTAATTGTTTGCTTTATTTCAATAATTACTTAACATTTTATGCAATTGTTGCTTGATATTTTAATTTAAGTTTTATGTAAATTTCTTTCTTAATATTTGAAATTGAAGAAAAGAAAATGTGTTTATTTTTTACATTTAAACCTTGATAATATCATGTATTTTTTTCACTATGATTTTTTTTTAAATTATTTAATTAATATTCGAAAGAGTACATAGACAGAAACGTGATAAGGGTCTACCTTGAATAAACTTGATTAATGTTTAAAAACTTGAATTTGTTTATGCTTTTAAGAATTAAAACATGAAACTTGAATATGTTCGACACTAGACACAAATTTAATCTGTAAAATTATAAAAGTGTTAAAATTTGTTTCTAATTATAGAATACGTGTTCTTACAGGGGCTGAGATGTCCTTATAAAACCTTCCTTTTCTTGTCCTTTAACCAATATGAATCTTTTCCCCTTAGACGAGTGTTATGAAATGAGTTAGATAATGTATCAGATTATAAAAGGTATCAGACAATGTGTTAGGGGTACCGATAGATGATATAAAATTTGATTATTTAATAATTAACTATTTAATTTAGAAGATTATTTTATTGGAAAGATTTCGTACGAGATAGAGTGATTAAACTGATGGATTAAGTGAGACGGTGACAACATGACAGAGAGAAGAGGAAAAGGAGAAAGAATAAGAGAAAAAAAAGAAAAAATAACACTTAATCACGATATTTATTGAAAATTTTTATTGTGAGAATAAAATTTATCGATAATTAGTGATGAATTTGCGGTCATTGTCGATGAATTTTGCAATTTGTTGATAAATTCAAGTTATTATCGACTAGCGTTCATACAGGCGTTATCACGTTTGTCTACGCATTCTTTAGATATGAATAATAGTATGTTAATATATGACAATAGTGTAATATTATTAAGTTAATATATAAAATAAATTTATATTTATTAAAATAAAGTAAAATGAATAGAAAAATTAATTGTTGATGAATAAAAATAAATAAATAAACAGTTTTATAGAAAATAAGTACAAATAACCATTCATTTTAAAAACTTTAAAAAATAATTATATTATAAAAGATAAAATTGATATTATAAAATGTGGATAAAAAAAGAGAATCTTCTTTCTGTATATTCTTATGGATAATACACTTTTTCTTTTGGAAAATGATACATTGACACCCTAAACTTACCACTTTCATTACCACCTGACGTGGCAGCAGCAATTGGATTAAATTTTTTTTTTAACTGAAAAATGAAATTGGCATCAGCAAGCGTGCTTCCCCGCACAAGCACGTGTAGCAACAGCCACTTGCCACAGTTCTCACACAGCAGTCCGCACAAATATTTTTCGTTTTTGAAAACTCCTCCACCGCTCCACCGCTTCTCCAGTTTCTCGAAAGTGCCCACCAACCCTCCCTCCCCCGCCACTCGCCACTCACACGGAACACTCAATCGAGAGCGCCCAATACCCTTCCCGCACCACACACACACGAAATCGCCGCCCCACAACCATCGTCCCGCACACCCACACACCTCTGGTCGACGTCATCCCGCAACCGCCGCCGCACATAACCCTTCCCGCACCACACACAGTTCTACTCCACCCGTTCCCACCTACCGCTCCACAAATCCCTTCCCGCAAACGAACCACTTCCAGCCTCATTGTTCAAACCCCAAAACCCCTGTCTACGAGAAACCCTAACCCGAATCCCTCTCCCGCTCCCTTTCCTTACGACTTCTCTTGCCACCGAAGAAAAGTACTGACCTGCAACTTTTTTATACTTATCTTGCAACCCAAGCGCAATTATGATGTAACCCACAAAACAGTTTTTGGATAAATGAAGCTGACAGATATTAGAAGTGCATAACAGACAAATGTGTCCGCTCCTACAAGGGTGGACCCCAAGTGTGCATACCAATAGTAGAGCCCATTCCACTTCTTGTAAACCTAGTGTGACTTAATATAAGGAATAACTAGTCTGGAGGATTTTCCAAC
>Ga0099822_1012491_pt1 | contig 10145 bp, 5 predicted proteins | sample CowpeawhiteBW_FD_76839 | JGI IMG/M metagenome (GOLD analysis project Ga0099822, IMG submission 76839) | Root nodule microbial communities of legume samples collected from California USA - Cow pea white BW | ecosystem: Host-associated > Plants > Roots > Nodule | place: USA: California | collected... | reverse complement strand
TCTAAAATAATCCCCATAACTTTAATAACTTATATTCTAATAATCATCACATTAGAATCTTTACATTAAAGTTATTCTTTAAATTACATGAACCAAATATTAAATTAATATATAATTTAACATGGTATTGTTTGGATCTGGCTTGCATGTGTGAACAGTGGGAAAACCTGCTATTGTCGCCTAAGCGAGTAACTCTCGCGCCTATGCGAGAGTAGCAAAAACTCACTTATAGTTTATACTCGAGTTATCGCTCAGGCGGTGAGCTTTTGTTTTGAGTGAGGAGTAATCTCACTCAAGCGAGAACTTGCAGAACCTGCAGTGCTCACTATTTGAGCTCTCGCTCAAGCGAGAATGCCTAGTTTAAACGAGAACACTCTGTCGCTTGAGCTATGGCTTCTAATTTGAGCGAGAATGAGGCAGATTTGTTTTATCTTTGTGATTTTACATGTGGATTGATTTAATTATTCTTAAAAGTATGGACTTGTGACTATGTATGTTTTATGTGATATTGATGTGCTTGGTATGAAATAAATCATGAATTGAGTGGTTGATTGAGTATTGACATGGAATTATGATGCTTTGAGATGACATGTGGATTTGGTGTGAGAAATATGGATGTGGTATGAGCTAGACGTAATTCCATGAAACTCTTGACGAAATTTCATTGTGGTGTTGTAGTATATATAACTACATAAGAATTCAAGCAATGTTGCATCCCAAAGCTCTAAAGAATCAGTGAGTCTCACATGGATTTAACTTATAAATTCAACTTATAAAATAAGGAATAACATTTTTTTGGTAGATGTTATTTTTTTAATATAAAGTCAAGGGTTTAATTTAGTTATTGTGTCAGATTTCACCGATTAAAATCAGTTACAAAGTGTTTTAAGTAAAGAATGAACATTAAAGAGAAGACAGAAGAATATTTGATTGTAGAAAGAAAAAAATTAAGAGATACACATTCTTTTAGAAGATATCAATATATAAAGATCCATATTAAAACAAATGTTCGTAGATATGCGAAAGAAAATTTATAATATTAGTGAAAATGAATAAAAGTTCAAATAATTTTAAAATAGTTTAATTCATATATTTTAAAAATTAAAAAATTGTTAGAAGGGAGACAGAAATATAAGTGGGAGGGGCTTTAAAACAAGTATCACTCTCTCTTCTATCCCTTTCAAACTTTGAATTAAATAAGTAAGTTAAAAAAAAATCCCCCCTACTTTCCTTTCTTTCAACTCATTAAGAAAACATTACTAAAATCCTTAAGAGACGTTAAAATTATAATTAATTATTAAAAATTTATCATAAATTAAATTTTCAAAAATAAGTTTTGAGCTAACTTTGGACAAATTTAGGGATTCTTTCTCTTAAAAACTGGTCATTTAATTTGTCTCGTTAGTCATTATCGTGCCTTTGTCTCCTAATTATCAATCAATTGTTGTTTTCATTAATTAGCCTTGTCTGACCAATTATAATCTATTGGAGTATTTAGTACCATAAATATTCAAAAAATAATATTTTATTTATAAAGTATTAATTACTATAAATATTGCCTTTTTTTTATTCGTTGAAAATTGTTTAATTTTTTAAGCAAAAGTAGATTTATTTGGACTAAAGGAAAGATGCTGAGATTTCAAGAAAAATGATTTTTTTTTATCAAAATCAATGAGTTATATAATGGATTTGATAGATTAAAAATAATAATTTAATTAATAAAAAAGGTAATATTAACATTTTACTCTTATATATAAATTAATTTAACATGTAAATAGTATAAATTATGTTATAATAAAGTAACTTATTGTTTAAACTGAAAAAATCAATATTGATAAAATTATATTAAATTAAAATACGATTTTTAAAAATTAAGATGAAATAAGATTTTGAAAATTAATTTAAATAAAATTAAGTAATAACTTGACGTTGTTAAATTATTTTAAATTGAAAAGTACGACAAACATAATGAACAAGGCAAAAAAAATACTGTGAAATAGTAAAGAAATAAATAAATATAAAGACAAAATAATTGCATAGAATTGATATCACTTTCGACCCAAAACTTAAAATTATAAATTTATGGGTTTTTATCATTATATAGTGCTCCACTTTTTCATTTATAATGAACGTGGGAGACTTGAATTTTTAACTTTTGACTTTTCTAGTTCATTTTTCCAAATTCATCTTTACAAATTCTTGTAAATAAATCGATACAAACACAACATTCATTTACATTTTCATCATCATATGCTACATTAAATAGTTAGAAACAAACACAAACTTACCTTTTTTACCTTCAAACAATTTCATTTTCCACTTTCTTTTTCATCATTTCCTTCTCTTTCCACCTCCTCCCTTTCTAACAAAGCATAAAAGAGTTAAAGGATACATTTATTCTCTAGAGTTGATATAGATGTTACTTTAAGAGCAGCGAAAGGTATTTTAGGTTGCTTGAAGATGGTTAAAAGAAAAAAAAAAAAACTGTATGATAGGTTTTGTAAGTGTAGTGTGATGAGTATCGTAGATCTTGCATTGTTGCATGTGAGACAGATTGGCCGACAACCTAAAATCTTGACAGACACTATCTTAGCTGGGTTTCAAGAACTGATTTGAAGTATGAATGAACGTGTGCATCATTCTGTAGAACCTGTTTTTGTTTCCCCATTCTAATCTCTTATCTCACATTTTCGTTATCACCACCACCATGTGTGCCATTTTAATCTCTATCTCCTTTCTCTTCCTTCAATTATAACTTTCCTTTCTTCATTATAATCTAAAAACTTATAAACTTATAATTGTTTAGGACACATTTTTAGGATTTCATGCCATAAATGATAATCTATTTTTAAAAATAGTTCAAAGTTTCGCACCAGATCTTTTCAATAGTTTTTTTGGCTTATATGTAGTGCTTTTCAACTCAACAAGACTTAAACATTATAATTTTAGAAATTTCATGAATCTTGACACTAAAAGTATCAAACTCGGATAACTTAGGAGAAAGAAAAGTTGAAGGTATCATGTGAGTAAATATTTTCATGCTAGAAGATATTATTCTTATCTTAAGGTAAGAGCAAAATCTGGAAGATAATTTTTTATGAATATTCTTGTCATTCACAGAGGAAAATGGAAAAGGAAATAATCCAACATCGGTCTCTTGTCTTGCACAAAAGTGGGGGCGGCTGAATTAAATTTCACACTTTTCTGCCTTTTCTTTTTTAATATTAATATATTTATAATTAATTAAAATAATATAATAAAAAAATAATAAAACATATCACGTAGCCAGCAGCCTATATTTTCAAGAGAACTGCAGACAGAACACGAGGTGGAGGTGGAGGACATAGATGTCACAACAAACCCTAATTAGATCAAATATCTTATTTTCATTATTTCCTATTCTCTACACCTACATCAAAATATCTCACTCAATATTTTCCTTATTTTATGTATGGGCATGCACTATAGGATACCTGTATAATTATGTTCTAATTTTAATATCGTATGATTCAAATGCAAAGTTGGAGTCTATGGTAACGAGTAAATTAAATCATATATATCATCCAACGAATTTTGGATCTGAACATTGATATTTGTAAAAATAATAAATTCTTTAGTTTTCTAATAGATATTTATTCCAATATACTCAATAGTCTCACGTCATTTAAAAATCGAAACCAAGAACAATTTACTATGGAAACGTGACCATAAACAAAAATAAGGATTCACTTGAAGAATTTGAAGGACATATGATAAGGGTTAGAGCAAGAAAAGCAAAGAAAACTCTTCAACAAGTATTGTATATATTATTTGAATGCAATTCCAAGTTTCAAAGAGAAAATACCAAGATAATGAATTGCATCATGACCTAAGTCCGTCATGTTCCATTAATTTAAATATTTCTTCCTTCTTTCATCATCAAATTTTTTGTACAGACAATACTTCAGATGTAGTAATTATCACTCAATAAATTTGAAATTCAAACATTAATGTCATTTTAATGGAGATAAAACAAATGCTATGTATATAAGCGTGCGTGTGCATGTTCTACGTGTGGTAGCCTTTGATTCTCCAATATAGTGAGGCCAATTTTCTTTAATTAGTTTGGTTGCCTTTTGGGATTAAAATAAACAAAATTTATGAGAAATGCTAGTTGTATTATCTTTCAACACTTTCTTTCTCACTTACTCTTTTATTAACTGAAATTATTGCTTATTCTTCCTCTCATTTTTGTGAGTTTCACTTTCAAATTGCTACTTTTATGCACCCACAAATAGTAAACATATAATAACTAATTAATTTGTCACTTTGACAGAATTGTGATGTATCATTTAAAATAATTATAGCAATTTTTTTTAAAAACTTATTTTTCTAGATTGATTGTTAACAGCATGATCAAACTTACAATCTTTCCATTCCTTCTTTTCTATCTAACCAGTGATCTTATAATTTAGTAATGCATAAAAAACTTTAATAATATTTTCCTGGCGAAAATGAACACCTAAAAATTCTGCAATTACCTTAAAAAGCTTTCTAAGAATGAAGAAACGACAATTAATTTAGTACAGAATGTTAAAAAGTTAAAGAAATATACATGTGAATTATCTTTTAAAATTGAAACGAAATGTAAATAAATTATTATGGACTACAAAATTCACAACAAAAATCTAAAGACATATAATAATAAGAAGCGTTTAAACTTTAATTATATTTATCAGAATAAAAGTCTAAATCGAAAATAATTTTTCTAGATCCTTTTTTGAATATAAAGTTGAAAATTAAATTAGAATATTCACTATTCTTTTAATTACCTGTCAACGTCTTTTATGATAAGTTCTAGCATATTAGAAATCAGAAAAAGATTATTTAATACATCAAAAACACTATAAAAATGATAATAGATTGAGTTTAATGTCTATACATTATTTTATTTAATATATATATATATATATATATTATGATCACTATTTTTTTCATTAATAATTTTATTTTTTTATCACTTAATTTTTTGAAAAAATACTTAAATAAAATTATTAATAATCATCCTAAGAAACTCGAATACTTTCACATTTTATAATTAGTGACTATTGGATTTGGACTATGTGTGCTTTGCTATCTAAACACCCATTTTTCCACATCGAAAAAACAAGTTAACCATGAAATTTAACGGATTCCATTGCCAGTAAAATCACACTTTTTGATGTCATTTAAGTCATGTCAATTATTATTTTTTGTTTACCGGAAATTTCCTTTAATCGTATTGGGTAATGTTTAATAAACAATTTTTTCTTGCTAGATTATTCTTTTCTTGAAATAATGTTTGGAGTGTCAATTTTTTTTTAAATTTAACTTTTAATCTTCTATTTATTTAAAAATAAATATCGATTATATTTATTTTTAATGTTTTATATACAAGATCAAATTATGTTTTTTTTTCTTCTGCCAACCATAAGGCTATTATTATTTATTTATATAAAACTGAATTTTCTTATTATTTTTTCCTTTTATTACACAACATATTGATAATCATAAATAATATTTTTCTTAATTTACTGTTAACTTTTTTTATATTATATTACACAGCCTATTTTAACGATTATATCTTTTTCAATGTTTATTTTATGATTTTGGTATTGGACTTGAAGATATTGGAATTGATATTAATACCTAATACTTGCTATTTTTTAACCATTGCACATTACATTATTTTTCACATATTTATACCACCATGAGTTGTGCTGTTATTGGGCCCATTAGCCCGATTTCTCTCTGGCATGTAAATTATTGCTATTAGGCATATTTTGTTTCCCTCTTTTTTATAAAAATGACACTGTACAGTACACTTCCTGTCTGAAGAGTTTAACAACAGTACACATTTATTTATTCATAATTACAAACCAAAACAAAACACTTCATAACAAAATTAGGCATAAATTACCACAAATATAAGGCCAGAACTATGTCGTACTGTTTGTCAGACGCTTTATACTTAATTTCTGTGTTGAGAACATTGCACAGAATAAAATGGACTCTGCTTACAAAATTCTGGAAAGCATTTAAATAAAAAAAGTACAATTATTTTACTCAATTCCGAATATCATGTGTCAGTATTACAACATCTTAGGTTCAGACTATACGAGACTGTATTACTGTAAAATTATAAGAAAAAAAAAAACTAAACTATCAGTTCTTACAATCAAGTAAATAAAAGTAAAGCAACAATTTATGTAACTGTTAGTTTGCACCACAACTTATCAAAATCACTTCTATTTACGATGAGCCTCCTCGTCAGGTACAAGCTTCGTCGACTTACTTTTTTTCTGCTGATATTTGGCAAAAGAATACCACACACCACCAGCTGTATTGATAACCAATCCAGACACATTCAAAGCATGAACTTGAACACCACCCAGTAAGAAGAAACCAAGGGTCTGAAGAAGCAAAAATCAATGGGTTTAATGCTTGCAGTTAAAACTATATACAAATAACATAAAGGGTATGCATGCAAATTAAACTACAAAAAAGAAAAAGATGGATAGATAATGTGTATGTATGAAATGAATTTGGCCTGCTGTGACAGTTTTTCTATGGCAAACACATAGTAGCTTACCGTGGAAACAACCCCTTTGAGAACGCCAACAATAGTTGTAGTTAAGGCTGAATTAACAATTGTACACAAGAACATGGTGAAGTTGAGAACAATGCCCATCACCAATGAAAGAATAAGAATCATCAAAAATGAAAAAGAATAACTCTGCAAAGGAAAACAAAATATTAGCTTTGACGTCAATTTATCAATAAATAGAACATGATACAGCTTTGCCATATAATTAGATACTGCAGATTTTTAGCTTTTCCAAGATATGTTGCAAGCTATGGCTCCAGCTGTCGACCATCAAAACGACTTTTTTATGATCCTTCCACAAAATGATTGCTAATTTAATTTAGGAGAATTGAAGGGAGTGAATCAAGTAATCTATTGATTTAATTTACAATTGTAGAACATCTGGTAAATAAAAGGACAATTGTTTTATGGAAGAAAAATGGGCCCAGATCATGCCAAAATCAAAAGTTGCTGCTTTGTCTTGTTTTCCACCATACAACAAGTGATCTTGACCTCACAACCCCCATGTTCTTTTTTCTAGTTCTTAGAAACATACCCAATCCTAGGAAACTCAAAAGTCACATGCCCAATGGACCAATACATAGAAAATTTGCTCAAAACTACTGAGCAGACAATATATATCAGTAAGAGGAAGGAAATATTAGTGAATATATAAAATTTCTTTCGAATTGTCCAACAACATAGAAAAACTAACATAAGCAAAATGAATATATCTGCTATAGCTATCACTGAGGCATTTACCAGTTCCTTGTGAAATAATTGAATTTATTTGATTGTTCCTTGTGAAATAATTGAATTTATTTGATTGTATATACAAACAGTTAAATGTCCAAATATTCAATTCATTCTAGCATAATCATGAATCAATCCAAATACCAAGAACCAGGTTAAGATTCTGACCTGTGCAAATAATAAAGATAAAGACTTTGGGAATTCCCCAGTGGCTATGATGAGAAACATCAAAAATGGAAGAGATAAAAAACTGTTATAGAACATGATTTCCAAGGATGAAAGTCCATCCTCAGCACCAGATCTTTCCACCAGCACAAGGTACATGGTCTGCATATATGAGTAAGCAGCACAATGAACAAACAGTGCAAAATTACAGTGTCGATTCCATTATAAAATTAAGATTTAAGAACTACGATAGGTCAGCATATCACCTGGAAAAAAACGGAAACAAAAGCCATGCTATACCCAAAAAGGTCAAAGGAAAAATCTCCAAGGGCAGCAATGAGAACTCCAGCAGCAATCAATATAACTGAAAGAGCCACCTGAAATTTGACAGAATAAAGATGTAAGATTTATCAGCTCAAGAGAGGAAAAGAACAAAAAGCTACCAATCATTATAATTCGCACCCAAGGCTATACACTTTATATTTATTGTACAAGAAAATGAGCACAGCTTTACATGCAGTTCATAGTTTACAAGTACCATATCCAATTTTAGAGTCCACCACTGATCAGTATTTCCAGATCAAAGTTTCTTCTTGTTTTGCTGCAATATCTAATTGTTAACATCGTTTAAATTCAGTTACCAATGATTCGCCCCCCTTTCTAAATTCCACAATTTCTTTTCTGAAAAACTCCTTATTGCAACTTAGTTCAACCAATAAATTCCATAGTCTCTAATTCTAGTACATATAAAACTATTTTGATAAGGTGGACAGAATGAACAAAACCTCAAATAACAGCCAATACCTGATACGTAGGTCTCCCCTTTCCTGAGAAGTACCCAGCAATAAGTACAGCAAGAGGCGTAAGCCTCTTGATCGCAATATACATTGGGATATTGACTCCTTTCAAACTGGCCAAAGCAAAAGCAACATTGGCATTATAGAAAATTGAAAGCGGGAGAAGTCGCTTGGCCGTTGCCATTTCCAGTCCTCTAGCCTTTGTGAATCCCATTCGTCTACCAGCATGGATAAGCAAAGAGGTAGCCAATTGCTGAAAAATAAAAATGCTGTCACTATCAAAAATCCAGCAAACAATAAAGAGAATAAATAACCAAAGGGTCGAAAATCTGTTATCTTAGTAATTAATGTTAGTACCTGCAAAGTGAGAAGAGTCATTGAATATGCATACTGCATAAGAACAGCCTTGTTGATAAAAACCATGGCCATGGAGGCAAACCCATATGCCACAGCCGCGAACAAACTACGTGCAAACAAAATCTCAGTCATGGTAACTATTACAGACCCTTCAATAATCAAAATTTCTAAGAGCAAGATTTAGCGATGAATCTGAATGAAGAACAAGTCATTGAAAAAGGAGAATTGCGAAATAAGGAGGAAAAAGAGAAGCAAGTGGAAAACCTTGTGAAGGAGCTGGTTTCTGCATCGGCACGGATCTCCATGAGTAATTAATGGCGAAACGAGATCCAATGAATCAAAGATTAAGAAAAAAAGAAGAGAATTAAATATATAATTAGGCGTGTAGATGGAATAATTAATGGAGAATGGAGAAATTGAGTTGGAAAAAGGAGTTTACATGTCTGCAAGGGAAGAGAAAGGGATAAAGGAATGAAAATAGTAAAAAGAAAAGAAAGGGACAAAGGAAGAGAAGAGTGAAACAGCTGGCGCAGTGTGGCGTTTCATTCTCGAGTCGAGTCTTCGAAGATGGCATGCACCAAACTTCACCATCTCGTTGCCGCCATCGCTGTCACTCACCTATTTCGATCACTTATTCATATGTAAAAAAAATAAACAAAAAACTTTATTTTTATTGAATAATCAAATAATTACTTACACCCTTGTAATAACAAGTTTCAATATAGCTTAAAAATTAATTTTAAATATTTCAACTGATTTGTTATCTAGTGTGGTCTAAACGTAAGCATGTGATTAACTATAATTATGACCGTTGACATAATGCATGTAGAAAATTGAGTTTGTGTAATAAATATAAATATCATTTCATAATATCACATTATTTAATTATATAAGCATTATTCTAACGTATAAGAAAAATAAAAACAAAAACTATAATTAAGTATCATAAACCAAAAATCGTTATTCAAATCTAGGCTAGAATTAGTGGTGCGAAAGTTAACTAAAATAAGTACATGATATGTAAAATAAGGAAATATGTGGGAGAACTCGAATTAAATGTTTGAAGCAAGTTTCAAATGATAAAAACGTAATGTCAAATGTAAAAATATAAAAGTAAATATTGGAATTTAAATTATGTTCAAAAATGGTAATTGTAAGAAAACAAACAAGTAAAACTATCTACATAGAAAACACTTTTTTTTTTCTTTTATATTCATATAATTCGACTTTTGATTGGAAAGATAATTTTTTAGTCCTAAATAGGTAGATGGTTAATTTGTGCTCACTAAGCCTCGTGAATCTATAACTAAGTTAGACATATGAATTATGATGAAGAAGTGAAAATTAATATATATATATATATATATATATATATATATATTAAATGTGATTTTTTTTTTTTCTATTAAAACATATAAGTAAAAATATATTTTGTCTTTCTCATTTATGTGTGTTCTTACTAATGTATA
>Ga0099822_1012487_pt1 | contig 10149 bp, 3 predicted proteins | sample CowpeawhiteBW_FD_76839 | JGI IMG/M metagenome (GOLD analysis project Ga0099822, IMG submission 76839) | Root nodule microbial communities of legume samples collected from California USA - Cow pea white BW | ecosystem: Host-associated > Plants > Roots > Nodule | place: USA: California | collected... | reverse complement strand
GGTTTGAATGTCTAGGGTTACCCTAAACCCTAAAGCTTTTCCTAAAGCATATATATATATATATATATATATATATATATATATATATATATATAAAATAGTTATGTTTGACATGTTTTTTGTAGGGTTTGAATGTCTACAGCATCTTGTTGCATGACACATTGGCGATGTCCCGAGCTGCGGTGAACAGAATTGTTGAGCGTATGCGCACTCCAATAAATCGTTGAGGCTATAACTATTGTTTTGCGCTTTGCTTCATTTGCTCGAAGCAGGAACTGTATCCCATGTCCCTATTTCTGTAACATAAAGAGATCCAATTAGAATATCTTTGGTACGAGATTTCTGTTAAAAACCACATAAGTGAGGCTAGTTATGCCATTTTGCCCATGTTGAAGGGGAACTTAGGAAATTGTTGGTCTAATTTGGATGTTCAAGTGGTTAGGTTTATCATATTTTTCCATGACTAAATCTCATTTCTTTTTCAATCTTTTTACATGCAGGATCTGTCATTGAATGATAGTTTTGAAGTAAATGTAAACTTATTCTACAAATTTCTTTCAAAATCCAGAAATTTGAAATAAAACTTTAATGAATAAACATAGTAAAAAACTTCATCTAGTATCTACATATATTTTACTCCCAAGTATATTTCTGTAACTGTGTAAGTACAAAAAAATTTGTCTTTATATGCACTATAAAGAATGAATACATTAATTTGAATTTATTATGTCATACTACAAACTTGCTATATATTAATTCAAGTTTTTAAAAGTCTCAATCAGATACTAACTAGCTAATTACTTTTTTATCATTTAAATTTTAGGTTTAATAATAAAAAAATAATATTATAGTCACTATAAGCTCGTAAAATAATTTGTTAAAGTCAGACATAAATATAAATTATAGAAGTATTGTTTAATAAAAATAATAATAAATAAATACTAACGTAAAATGAATTTCTAGTTAATAAGAAATTACAACAAATTATAAAGATATTAAAAATTATATATATCCCTATTTAAATATTAGCCATTTTAATATGAACAATATTTATCTTATGAGAAAAGTTTATTATTATTACCAATTAAAAATGCAAAATTATTAATTTGTACTTTTCCTTTGTCATCTTTTTATTCATAATAAACAAATTTCAATTTATTTATAACATATAATTTTATAAATAAAACAAATTTTATTATATAAAACATATTCAAGAAAAACCTTTGCTTCTTACATGAAAATATATTAGTACATAAGAATCAAAACATCCTGCAATCTAATTTGCAGCAATGTAACAATAATAGTTTTAAATTTTTGAAATGTATATTTAATTTTATCATAACTTCATAAGATAATTTTGTAGAAGTGTTCTCATTTCATCTATATGTATCTCTTTGTTTTATTGAAGTGTAAAACATTTTTTTTTAAATGAAAATTATACTTTGATATAATTTTACTTTTGCTGGTAACAGTAAAGAAGAAAGGGAAAAAGTATGTGATGCAAAGGAATAATAAATATAATAAATAATTTATAATAATATTATATTCACGTAGAAAACGTCTCTGATTTTTTTTGTCACCATTCTATTATTTTTTTTTTCAAACAAATCTAATAAACATACAAATAAATTAAACTATATTTTAAATTTTTATTTTTATTATTTTTCAATTACAGTGTTTTTGTGTGATATATAATCTTTTTTTTAACTAAATGCTGTAAGCAAGAGGTGATCAGTTCATTTTACTATGTTCCTATGTTCCTGTTTTGTTTTGTGTAACTTAGTGGGAACTGTGCGTCATTGCGAACCCTAAAGAAGCCAGTGGTTGTGATTCTTGCCGCCGGCAACTTTTACGGTGACTTCTCCGGCGTACGCTACTTATTAAGCGCAGCTTCTTCTCTAATCAGGTCCTAGTTCTTTTCATTTATGTTACTTCGTGTTGTTATTAGGACTAACAATTTAAAGTAGTTTCCAAAGCAATTTCTAATGAGGTGGATTTTAAATTCTGAAGGCAATTTGTACAAATTGATTTCACGGATTTCATTGTACAGTGACCCCTTTTTGATAAATATATGCTTTGGTGACCTAATGTGGGATCTCATTGTGTTTCTTTGCGTATCACTAATCTTATTACAACATAGATCACGTGTTTGAGAATTCAGATTTTGGAGTTTTTCATCTGATTTGTAGCTTTGTTAGCCCAATTTTTTGTCCTTGTAATGGATTGTTTTGCAGTCTTAACTTATTTGTTTATTGCTTCCATCTTGGGTCCTCTGTTCCCGTGGTTTGTCTATTGCTGTAAATTTTGGTTATGTATATAGATGGGGGATTTGTAATGGGTAGTTGCTGCAGGGCTATGCTTGAGGCTTGTTCCATGTCAATTTTTTTAAACAAGATGGGCAACTCACTCACTGCGATACCCTGTCATTATGGTCTGATATAAATTTTGGTATACTAATATATGAATTTTGGCATGTATATGAATGGGGGCTTGCAGTCCATGGGGCTGATATGAGCATAGGTCAGTTTTAGGAATCAAGATTGCCATTGATATGCGTATGGTATTAGCTTTGTCTTTAAAATTCTATTTGTTAAATTAAGTTTAAATCTTTCAAGCTGCGAAGATTGGAATGCCATGTTTTCCCTCCATGAAGTTATATTTTGATTATTAAATTTGTAGAATCCCTATTTAACAACTTATCTTTTAATTTTTGTTTGATTTAAATTGTACAATTTGTGTCCCTTAGTTAGCTACTTTCCATCTCTCCTTCCTACACCCTCCTTCACACAGTTTGCTTTGTTACTTTAAGTCGGTGTATCTAAATATTAGTATGTCAGGACTCGTGAGGAAGCCTATTTTCTGTTTCCCAAAAAAGTTAAAGTCAAGTTTTAATATTGAATGATGAAGTTTACATATATGTTTCCCAAATATGCATTTATAACTTATACCTTAACTTACTTGGTTTAGTGTTACAAACTTATAAGTACTCAAATGTACATTGGTTTCAAAGCAACTCTGTAATTGCTTTCATGTTTAATTGCTTTGGAGAGTGTGATATGTATGAAGTCTGACTTAGCCTGTGAAATACACATTCAAGAACCTTTAACTATAATTTCTAATATGACCTACCTCGCAAGGACTAGTTTGACTGTTTAACATTCTTTGTGGTGGTAAAGAAAGAGATTTTGGGGCTAAACAAAACTACCTCAAGCCTCTCCTATTGATGATTATTTTTAATGAATAAAACCAAATTGAAACAAAAATTGCATTCCATTTCCTTTAATATATCTGTAAATGACCTCAAATTGGTTTGATTTCTGAAGTTTAATGTTATCGTCTGTGTTTGTGTCTGATCAGGAAGAATGAGGCCCACAATGATGCTCAGGGTTCTGAACAAGCAGTTTCTTGGAATTGTTGGTGATGCAGCTACTGCTGTCGCTAATAAGCCACCCCCACCTCCTGTAGTATCGCGCAAACCGGCCTTCATTGATGCATTCTTGTACAAGATGAAGAAGAACCCAAGTCTTTTGTCCAACAAGACCATTTGGTCTCGAAGATCCACTATCTTGCCAGAGTTTGTTGATACTACTGTCAAGATTTACAATGGGAAAACCACAATCCGTTGTAAGATCACTGAGGGAAAAGTAGGTCACAAGTTTGGAGAGTTTGCTCTCACCAGGAAACGCAAGACCAGAGAACAAGCCAATGCCAAAAATGTTAAACAACAAAAGAAAAAGAAGTGATTTTTTTCTGTACTTCTGGACCAAAATAATTTCATGAATATTTTATTTTCTGCTATATTTACATCGACCTGGTTATTTCTCAGGTTCTCTAGGTTGCTTGTGAAGACCTAACAGAATTCCCTGATAGTTGACAGTAATTCCTGTTAAATTGGTTCTTTGACCATCTAATGCTTTCATTTGATGTTATTATATATTAGCTCGTGAAAGGTAGATCAGTGTTGGATCAGTTAATGCTTATTCACTTGTGAGGAACTGAATTTTATAGTCATTTTAGTGTTGGAACAGTTAATGCTTGAGATTGTCATCATCATATGTTGTTTGCCTATGAACAGTATTGTAGAATATTTCTCAGATACACACCCTTTTTTTTTTTGTTATAATAAAGTAAATAAATTTTTAGCATTTTGACATTTAAGACACATTCCATCATCTTAGCGGGAAGAACCAAGACTGCAACTGATGGATATTAGAAGAAAGAACACATGTAAGAATTTTAATTTTGTTTTCTTTGATTAAAATACTAATGTTTAGAATTTGACAGGTTTTTTCTTCTTGGCCATGAGATAAATGGAAACAATGTTATTAAATCAGAATAATATATGTCGGTCCGACCGGTAAAATTGAAAACCGGATTTATTATGGGTTTAGTCACAATCAAATTTTATGTGAATTTTTTTCATTGTTAATCAGGACATTTACCCACGTATCATGGTTTTAGGTTTAGGTCATAAGTTGGTGTGGGGCGTATCATGGTTTTGGATTTAGGTCATAAGCTGGTTTGGAGAAGTCCAATTTTGATTTTCGTTATGTCATCCCTTATCTGAAAACTAGTCAGGGGACTGAGTTATGAACTGATTTTTATATTATTAATTTTTGTTTTTATTTTTTTAAAGAGAAATAAATAAAAAAAAAGTTGTATGTAAAAATTATAATAAATTAATTTAGTAATTGTTGTAATTTTTTTAGATAATAATTTTTAAAAAATGTAAAATTATATTGTTAAATAAATAAATTTTATTATTATTTTGTTGTTGAAAATTTATAAATTAGTAATTGATGATTTGTAGTTTTATTTAAAAGTAGAAAAATTAAATGTAATATATATTATTAAAAATTATATTTTAAAAATAAAAGAATAAATAATTGAGTGAAAATTTGTTGTTGAAAAAACAAATATTTTATTGGATGGATTTTGTTAAATTATACTTCTTGGACCACATGCATATGAGAACATTTATTTAGAAACTGAGTCAACTCATGTATTATAAGACACATCAAATTAAGTGTACTAAAAGTAAATATCATCAAAAATCTTAAAATGAGAAATTTTCACACTTCAAACTTTCTCTTCACACATGTAAAGATTTGCAAAGAAAGTTAGAGTAACTTATAAATTATATTTAATATATATATATATATATATATATAAAATATTTTTATATTACAATAAATATAATTAAAATAATAAAATAAGTTAAATTTTGATATTTAATTAATATATTTTAATTTATGATTACAAATTTTTATTTTAAAATTATAATATTTTTTCTTTAAGTACATTTTAATTTTAATTTGTACTTTTGTAATATTTTTTTTAAATATAAAATTCATTAAAACATTTTTTATATATTTTATCCATCACATCACACAAATTTTTACAAACTTCTTTTTTCTCAAATACGCTTAAATCACACAATCTTTCTCTTATGGCGTGTTCACTTGTAATGATGAATTTGAAAGAGATTGAGCAGATGAATTTGAAAGAGATTGAACAGATGAATTTAAGTTGATTTGGAGATAACCTTTATGTTGTTTCTTTTAAGGGATTTGGAGGTGAAAGTGATTTTATTAGTACAATAGATATAAAAAAAACTAATAGATTAAAATATAGGATTACTATTTTTCCCTTGTGGTAAAAATTAATATATTATTATTATTAATTATTGTTAGTACCACTAATATTATTATTTATTATTACTAATTATTTTTATTACATATATAAATATATAACTCACCTCTAATGACTACATGAGAAAAAGAGCACACCGAAATGACATCCCGTCTCAAATGGCTTCACGTGAAGTTAACAAAGCATACTTAAGAGAAGAAGGTAAAAGTGCACAAAATAGTCACAAATATTGTCATGAGCGAGATGGAAGTTAGTTATATAATCTTGCAATTCTGTTGTCGACTTCTCTTTCAAATCATTGGATGTTAACATAAAAATCACCTTATTTCCATGGTTGCTAATATGATGCTAGAGTCAAAGTTCTCAAACGAACAAAACATTAATCCAAACAACTTCACCTCCAAATCTATTTGAATCTACTCTCCTAATTCAATGGCGGATCTTCAGGCAATAGTTTGGAGTGTCTAAATTTTGGTTGAATTACTTTTTTTGTTCATTTTTCGTCCAAAAATGTCAAGTTGGTCCTCTAGTGTTTTTTATTTTCAATTCGGTTCCGATTTTTTAAAAGTTGATACAATTTGATCTTTTTTGTTAAATCTCTTGAAGCGGAACAATAAATTTTCATCAAAATTGACACTAGGATGATGTCAATTACACCAACAAAGCAAATCATCCTTATTAACAACTTCAATTTTGATGAAAAAATCTTTGTTCCATTCAAAAAATTTAACTAAAAAAGAACAAAATTGCATCATTTTTTCAAAAATCGATATCAAATTGAGATTAAAAAAACTGAAGGACCAACTTGCTGTTTTTGAATGGAAATAGGAACCAAAAGAATAATTCTAAAATTTTTATATAAATTAATAAAAACATTGTATTTATTTTTTTATGATAATAAAAATAATAAGATTATAATTATTGTTATTATTGTAATTATAATTATAAAATAAATATAAATAATTTTTATTTTACTATAATTAATTTTCATGATTAAGTTTTAAAAAATAATCAAATAAAAAAAAATTAAATTAAACAAATAATTACTTCAAAGATAATATTAATAAAATAATTATTTTTATTTGAAAAATATTTAAAAGATAAAATTGAAAAATAAGTGTGAAAAAGAACTTTTCCTCGTCTATAGATATAATATATAAAAATTTATTAGAATATGAAATTTATAAAATATATTAAAAATATTAAATTTTGAGAAAATATATTTAAAATTATATAAATATTAAAAAAATTGGGGGCATGTCCCCTTTATCAATACTCCTTTGTGAATCCTAAGGTCCGGCATTGTCCTAATTCATCCAAACAAATTCTAAATGAGGGGTTGGAGAGAATTTACCAAATGTGAAGGAGAGATAATTTGTTTTTAGTATCAATCTATTCCAAATATGTATTTGGTTTTCGTCCAAGACTATCTGATATAGAACAGATATTAGTCTTTTAACTCTATGATTTGAAATGGTATCAGCATATTCCTTTTCTTCCCCAACAATATGTTTACTAATAATCATCACAATCTCTCGTCTTTTTTTCTAAATTCACGAAACCAACTTTATTTTTCTGCTAGGAGGATGAACCCATCAACCCACTAACCATGCACCATGATATTACTTATATTACTTCACTATCATCAAAATTACTCAAGGTCGTTGCTTCACTAAGTTCAAATAATAGTTTCTTAGCAACACCTTTTTCCTTAAGTTGTTTTTATCAAATCATTTGTTGTACAAGGTGAGTGAGTAGCTTCTACTTTATTTTTTCTCTTCTCCCTGCCTTTTATTTAACTTGACAAGTCAATTATCGTGTCATATGCTTCATAGTTAATTGGCTTCTCTTCATTAAAAGTTTTTGAATATATCATTAACTTTAAATAAAGTTGTTTTCTTGATAAAGTCTTATGTTGATTCAATGTTCTAATCAGGAGATTACTGGGATAAAAATATCTTCATATATCTCTAAAGTGATTAAGAAAAATATTCGTAGAATTTAAACATTCATTTCAATAGATTTAATTTCTTTTGTTAAAAAATAGAGTATGTTTATTCTAAATATATGTAAGAGTTGAGGATTGTTCCTATCACGTAGACAATACCTTAGATATATATTGATTCATGACAATTCTATCATTGGACTTAGGATCGGAACATTGATGTCTACCGTGGGATTGATAATGGAATTTTCAATTTTCTAAACCCTCTATTGGGGATTATTCGCTCATTCTCCTTAGACCTCAACTGAGGCTTATGTTCCTACTGCACACAATAGTCTCACATAGCTTAAAACTCGAGTCTTAATGCGGTTTAAATACCTCTTCCTTATTCTACTCTTTAAAGTATATACCTTAAAGCGGACAATACCCTATAGTATGATATTACTAGCCACATTATATTTTGTTTAACAAAATAAATCAACAATGAAAACTCATTAGAAAATGGGAATGACAAATAAATTCGCCTCATGGGTATTGTTTGAATCTGTCTCAACTTTGAGGTATTGACTATGAATGGATATAAAGAAAGAATACTCTACTTTTTTTTTATCTCTTAATCATTCGTCTAGGTTGATATTTCAAAAGTTTTCCTAAATCTCTAAGATTTTTTTTTCAATTTATCACACCTTTAACTCTGTGTGTGTGTGTGTTTTATCACAGTCAACATATATATTATGATTTTTAATTTAAGTGTTTCTTTTTTCTTTGATAATTTTTGAAAACTATTTTTAAATTTTATCAATGTTTGCAAATTTAATAAATATTTTGATTTTGATGAAATTCTGGTTTTGAACCCGTATTTACAAATTATGGTTAGTTGACTTTGTTTTTACAAAATACGATGAAGTCGTTAGGATTCATGATGACATTCAAAGTGAAGTCGTCATGGGTGTAGCCAGTTTTCTTTTCCTTTTTTAAGAAAGGAAAGTCGCTATGATACATAAAGATTTCTGTGTGATCCTAATTGAACTGAAGTCGTCATGTTTGTTGACGACTTAAGTTATGTATATATTTTTTTTTATTAATTGATTTTTGGTATAATTACTGATTTGATATCCAAACTTTTTGGTTAAGTTCAATTTGGTACTCATACTTTTGGTTTGTTCAATTTAGTACCCCAATTATCTAATGGGATTCAATTTGGTCATCTCCGTTAAGTTGGAGTTAACACCGTGTCCGTACAAGACACGTGTCAACTCCAACTTAACAGAGAGGACCAAATTGAATTTCTTTAGATAATCTAAGTACTAAATTGAACAAACCAAAAGTATGGGTTCCAAATTGAACTTAACCAAAGAGTTGGGGTACCAAATCAGTAATTATATATTGATTTTTTTAAACGTAGATATTAAGTAATTTGTTTTTTTAGTTAATTTTATTCTTAATAGTAAAAAACAATAATATTGGAATAAAAATATTTTGAATGTAATGATCTTAATTTAATGAAAGATATCTTTAATTATAATCAACTTTGTCTACAATTAACTAATTTTTACCATTTATTTATGTTAATTTATTATACAAATCAACTAAAATAAAAACAAAAAAATATATTTAATGCCCATGCCTTAAAAAAATTATACATAACTGAAGTCGTCAACATACATGATGATTTTAGTTACAAAGAAACCATTACCTATTAACGACTTCCATTTCTTGAAAAACAATCATGAAAACCGGCCACACTCATGATGACTTGACTTTGAATGTCATCATTAGTCCCAACAACTTCACCCTAATCTGTACAAAAAAAATTCAACTAACCCTATTTTGTAAATGTGTGCTCAAAACACTCCCATTTATAAAAAAGCCTGAAATTTTATCCATTATTCTAATTTGGAATGTATGCAATTATACTTTTTTTTTTCTAAATATTTAATATTGAAGAAAAAAAAACCTTTTTTTAATATTGAATATTTGATAATATTATGTTTTCTTTACCACAATTTTTTATTACTTTATAAAATTTGATTAATTGATAGTGTAACATTAAGTACATGTGCGAGTATATACTTGTATCCGGTGAGGATGATAATGAGTAAAAAAATTGACCCTCATTGTATTTAGATATGAGGATGTAAATGAATTTTTATGAGATAACAAAACTCGTCTCTATCTCCCTCCTGTCACGTCCCGTTATCATCTCTATTTAAAAAAACATAGATGTATTGAATATTTAATAAATCATATAAATTTAGAGACTTTATAAAAAAAATTCCAAATTTATGAAGACTTAAAATATAATTAGTCTGGTGTTTTATTAAAGTTAAGGATGTCATGTAAATACCTCTGTCTTAAATGCAACATAACCTCGACACCTTCAAACCAAATTTTATTTGGATAGACAATGTCATAGCCGAAAGTATAAGATATAGGCTTAAATATACATTTGGTCCCTATTTTTGTTGATTTTATTCAATTTGGTCCCTATTTTCGTTTTATGTTCAATTAGGTCCTCATTTTCGTCAAATTGTGGTCAATTTGGTCCTTTT
>Ga0099822_1012486_pt1 | contig 10149 bp, 5 predicted proteins | sample CowpeawhiteBW_FD_76839 | JGI IMG/M metagenome (GOLD analysis project Ga0099822, IMG submission 76839) | Root nodule microbial communities of legume samples collected from California USA - Cow pea white BW | ecosystem: Host-associated > Plants > Roots > Nodule | place: USA: California | collected... | reverse complement strand
CTTCATGGTTAGAGTATTCACCATTAAAAGATGCTACATATTGCTTACCGTGCTATCTTTTTAGTAAAAAACCAAGCGGACGACCTGACTCAGTTGTTTTCATTGTTACATGTAATTGAGTTTATTTTTATTGAATTCTAATTGGCAATAAGTTGATTGTCGTTAACATGTTTTAACTTTTTGAATGTTTTTTTATAGGTTTTAAAAGTTGGAGGAACATTTTGACTAAAGATAACTTTTGTTTGTTTTTATATATTATTGTTGATGATAAACTTTATATTACTCTTTCATATATATTATTGTTTGGATTATATTGTCATGAGTGCTTATTTTGAATAAAAAATGATGTAAGAATTAATTTTTTTTAATTAAAAAAATAATTTATATATAACAAATATAATTTGCCCCCCCTAAAATTTTTGATCAAGTTCCACCACTGTATGAGTCCATGGGTTTTTCAATCTAATTTAGACTTTGATTTTATTTAGAAACTTTCATGTGATTAAATGAGTTTTTACCAATGAACAACAACTTTTTTTTTCTAAGTTTTCAAACAATGGATTTCACTTAAGTTTGGGTTTAAGCCATGGTACTCTTGGATTAGCTAAGAGTTTTCGCAATCAATCTTAGTTAGTATAATGTCTTTGATTTCCTAGTTAAGCTCATTTTACTGTGTAGTTACTGCTTAAGCTTGATTATGTTTTTCTGCTACGTTATTTCTAGTTTTATTTTTGTTATGTAGTTCCATAAATCTGTTGTTTTCCATTTCTCAAGCTTATTTAGTTTAAGTTTTCAGTTTATTTTTGTGGTTTACTGTTCTAGTTTAGTTCTCAAGCTAATTGTTTGATACTTTGTTTTGTATCGTCTAATGTAATCATTTTACAACTTCATTTTATAGTTTTCCTTTATTTGCCTCTTCAATTTAAATTTAGTCTTTACTTTTCTCTGTTTTTAAGTTGTTCAAATCTGCCAGCCTTTAAGTACAAAATAATAAATTTTAATCAATGAACTCATTGGATTTGTGTTGCTTGGATTGACCTATGTTGACCTTAGATTTTGTTTGATCAAGTTTGTGCGACCAAACTTGCATTATCAAAATGGCATCGTTGGTGAAGAAGACATGCCATTGAGTCTCTTTGATCGATTTTCTTTCTTTTCTTTGCTTATAATGTCTTTCCCTTTTTATAATCATTTTGCATATGGAAGTTATTCTGAGTTTAATCTTGCTCCACAAATTTTGACAAGCATTGCGATGAAAGGGAGTTGCAGTTTTCTTTGCCATATAATGAACAATCATTCCAACCATATTTTGATGAGCCTTTAGAGCCTTGTGAGGCACAATTTTTCCAACAACAACCCTAATTTTCTGAGCCATATTATAATCACTCTAATGAACCACATTTTGAATAACTTTTTGAACCATATTATAACAATTCTTTTGTCACATTTGCAGTCACAGGTGTAGTACAATGCGGGCCTCTTAGCTGAAGAGATCATAAGACAAATAACTGATAGATTGAGTCAGATGGTTGCACAAGTTGAACAGAATGTGGTGGCCACTGCTCAAGACCTTAAGACCCAAATTGGATAGCTAGCTATTGAGATGAATGAGTTGAAACAACAGGAATATGTGTAGTAGTTTGAAGAAAAGGACCTCCATGTGGAAAGTAAAGAGAAAAGGCATTTGGACCTATTGGAGCAACTTGAAAAACCTACAGAAATCATGCAACATGTCATTGAAGAAGAGGAGGAAGAATTGAAGTTGAAACCACTTCCAGAATTGAAAGAAGAAGAAAAACGACATGAATCTAAAAACAACGTAGGTATGGATTTTGATTTATCTAAGCTTTCAAAAAATTTTACTGCATGTGCTTGTGATTCTAGTTTCTACAACTATTTGTGTCATAAATGATTTTCCAATTTTTTATGCTGGTGATGTTGATGTTCATTATGATTTGAGCAATCTAATTCTGATTTTGTTGTTGCTAATGCTAGTCTTAAGGATTCAATTGTGGTTGTCGATGATCATGATTCTAAAGTTGTTGGTTCTGATTTTAAGGCTTATCTTGATCTAAATGAAACTTTTAATGTTGGTGCTAATTTTGTTCAAGCAATTCACACCAATCTTCATTTATAGCTGCTGATTTGAAGCCACTGTTGCTACTAGAAGCTGTCATAGATTCTACTATAGGGTTAATTGATGTTGCTTCATACGTGAAAACATCTTCACTAGATAAGGTGTTGCTGTAACGGCAATAGAGTGACTGGCAAAATCATCTTAGAAAAAGCATGGACGGATTGAGAAAAACTATTGAGCGTGAGAATGCAACACTTCAGAATCAACTTCCAACCTTTGTTTTCAATTTTAGAAGTAGAATGTTGTTATTTTCTTTAGTTTGTGTGATTTAAAATAGTAAATATAGTATAGTGAATAGCATAGTAGAAAATAGTTGTATTACATAAAAAGGAAAAAATTTGAATTTAGCTTGCTGTTTTAGTGTAGGTTAGTTTAGTTTTATTTCTTTCTTCATTAGTTTTCTAAACAAAGTTTTTTTCAATTCACATTTGTTGTTTTTAGTTTTTTTTTTTAATTGATAGTTAGTTGTTTTGCTTTTCTTTTTTTTTGTGTTTCTAGTTTAAGCTACATTACTGTTTGGTATATTTTGTTGTAATTTTTTACCACTATTGATGGCAAACGCCATAACAATGGCCAAATGCATATATGTGGATGGACTTTATCTGTGGAAGGCGAGCTTCATCCATGGAAGGTGGATCCAAGCCTTTTTCTTTTGGGCATGTAGTGTAGGTTTCTAGGCCTAGAGGAGATGAGTCCTAAGGAAACACATAAGTTTAGTGTTTTACCTTAGCTTAGTGCGCAAGGTTGCTCCCAAGCCTCTCATTTGTGCACCACTTGTAGGAGAGATCTTGCCACATGGAAAATATTTCTAGAAGCTTGTGGGCCCCCTTAACAGGGGTGGTCTCCAAATTTCTCTTTCTTCTTTTTTGTGAGACACATGTTATTGCCACTCGACAAGGTACCATTGGCATATGTGTCTTCCTTGGTTTCCATGTTTGAAGAATTAGGATTTTTACTCTCCTTTTTGGAGACACCTCTAGCGTTTCCTTAGTTATAGATAGTGGTGATCCACCCATGTAAAAATCACTTTTGAGATTGGTAAAGTTATGCTGCTAAATTTGAGCCATACTAGTCCATGGTAAGGGATTTCTAGTTGTTTGGAAGGGGAACCCCTGCCATCTTGCTTGTAGACCCAATAAATCTTTCTTTTCACAAAGTGTATCTCGACCCTACGTTGGGTGTCAAAATGTTTAATGACTATTTCACAACAATCATTTCCCAGCAACTGTACTGGTACGTAGTAGTATCAACAAGTGTCGTATCCACAAGGATTTAGTAAGTATATTGGTAGTTTGATTTTTGGGTTTTTGGTTTTTATAAAGAGTGGAAGTAAAAATAGATAGTAGTTCATAGATAGATTGAGTGGAGTAGGGGCTATGAATTGATTTCATCTCATTTTCTTCTACTGCATTACTACCACCTTGTTTACTTATTATGCAAATCATTTAATGTCCTGGGAGTACTCTTTCTATGTACATCTAGGTTCATACTTGATACACTAGAACCTAAGGGCTCCAAACCTAGTGTGATTCCTCAACTCATGGTAGAACGAATCCTTACTTTAATGTGCATGACTCTGTCCTCCAGCATCCCCTCTGACTACTTAAATAAGCATCAATACAAGTATGATGATTTGATTGGACCACAGTTTGAGATCAGTTTCCCAACTCAATCTAAACTAGTTAAATAGATGAGTGATAAGTCATCATTAAGCATAAATCAAATCACAAACAATTGATCGAAAGCAAAGATAAATACCTAAGAAGTAGAAGTGAATAGAATCAGAATTGATCACATCAAACTTAGACACGAGGGAGTTCAACTACTCATAGAATATTACAATGCAATTCTAGCAATATCTACACATAAGGTTTACACTAAGAGCACCTCCCTCGTGCCTCACAAACCCCATTCTATCATAATGCTACATTTTTGGGTCTCCACTCAATGCTTCTAATGAGAACCCAAGGTCTTTATTTATAGAAATTTTTTGACAATGCTCAGTCCAACTTTTGGCACTCAACCATGCACCGCCTTAAGTGTTAAGCATATTTTCTTGTGTCTTAGCCATGCAACGCCTTAAGTGTTGAGCACATTCTCTTGTGGCTTAACCATGCACCACATTATGTAACATCCTGATCGGATATTACTATTTTAAAATAAAATAAACTATAATGATTAACAAAACGCATTTATTATTAATACTCGTTCCCAAAATGTAGAAAATTCAAAAACCGTTATGCACGCGCCATAATTCAAATTACATAAGGTTCAACATCTATTACAAAATCATGATCTAGAAAAATAACTGTTTATAAAACTATTAAAATTCTCCATAAAAACTTCCCCAGCTAGCCCCTCTCCGGCTCTAAGCATCATCAGTTCCATCTGAAACATCGTCTGCTCTCGCACATCGAATGACACTTGCCACCACAAGCCACAACTTATGGTTCCACCATCTACAAGCCATAACTCATAGAAACACGTGTGGGAATATCATGTTACGGACCACACTTCGTAATGCCAAGTGGAGTTCCCAATAAGAACCACATTCATACTCTCGACACAAGATTAGCACATCATTGGCCACAACCTATGATTGCTCAATCAAGTGGAGCCCCTCCGCACGAGCCACAACTCAAGGGATACCATTCTAAGCCACAACTTAAGGAAATTCACGTGTTTACCCTCCATCTCGAGCCACAACTCAAGGGATGTCATTCCGAGCCATAACTCAAGGAATGCTCCAACAAGTCTCTACCTTAAAGTCATCACCCTAGTCGTGTAAAGCTCTCAATCTCATAAAACTTGACCTATACTAGATCAGTACACACTAAACATGCTTTTAGGGATTCTAATGCTTTCACGAACCTGTCCGCTCATGGTCCAACTCTACGAACTTGCCCGCTCGTAGTCCAACTCTATGGACCTCCCCGTCCATAGTCCAACAAGCGTGATCCATCTAGCAATGAACCTCCCTACTCGTAGCAACTCTCAAGTGTGAGCACAGAACATACGAACCTCCCCGATCGTATCCTTCCACGAGAGTATCATTAATCTGAACCTCCTCGCTCATATTAATCACGCATTCCAACACCAATCACAAACCTACCCGCTCGTGATGGTTAAGCATATCCCAAACCAAAACCAACACAACAAGCCATGCAAAATGCATCATAACGCACCTTGCCACTTGTAGTATCGCCTAACACATCTTAAGTGTCGTTAGGCAAAAGTGCAGATCGCTTGGCGGTTCCACAACACCACCGGGCGCCATGATACACAAGGCTTCCCTGTTTTCTACAATCATTTGGTGGTTCACTCTGCACCGCCAAGCGCTACACTAATAATGTGACACTACTGATTTTAGGTATTCTAATTCAGTTCCTAGCATCCAACCATTAAATTCTTAAACATCAAGAAACTGAAATATGCATTCGTATACTTCATATACTTAAATTTACAACATCGCAGCTCATATGCAACATTCAAGTATAAGCACATCTCCATCCCTTTATAAATTCATCTATGCTCACATCTTAAATTAATGCCAACATTCAATTTGAACCCAAGAGTAAACCATTCTCATATGAAATTATGAAAAAAAATAAGGCAATAGACACATAACTCATTTATTTATACAAAACATAAGTCTTACCTCAATTAGTAGGTACAAGAACCCCCTTTTTACAAATTCCTTCTGTCAAATTAAGATTAACATCAACACTTAGTCATTTAAACTCATATATACTCGAATTGATACAATTGCAAAATTACACCATCAAAGCTATATACTTATTCCGCATGCCCCTGCAATCCCATTACATTTAAAGCATGATTATCATGTTCCTAGACTTGCCTAAAACCCATCATGATCATGCAACACTTGGTCATAATGATATCATCAATAATGGCCTTTTTCACACACTTATAACATCATACATTCAAGCTAATATATATAGATTTATATATTCAACATGGCTCAACAAGTACTACCAAAAACATACTCATCAATCACACACACACACACACACACAACACACACACACACACACACACACACACACACACATATATATATATATATATATATATACACACACACACACACACACACACATTCACCAATCAAGGCCATACTAACACTTAAGCACACTTAAGCATCCACTACTAATCATACTCTTAGTGAATTCAAACCAACAATCATGAGTAACATATATCACTAGCTACAAACCACCCATTCACATCTCCACCGTTCAAAGTAAAGAAAAACATGTTTTAGATCACCTGTCAAAATTTTACCCAAATCAAACGGTTAACGAACCGAAATATGCAATTTTACAAAAATTGTGAATACAAGAAAAATTGGTGGCGTCCAACATCTAAAAGTAAAAAACCTAACGTCTAGCGATATAAAACTAGTGCCCGAAGGTCCCTGCTGCGCGAAAATATGAAAAACTATGTTTTTCTTGAAAAGATACCTATTCCTCGCATCCCAAGCATCCAAATACGTGATCCACTCATTCAATTGCTCGAAAATTCAATTAATCATGTGTCCAACATTCATACACACTCTATTAGGCTACATTCATACAATTTTAATCCCAACATTGGCACGAACATCATATTCTTGAAATCATCAATTCATCCAATTGCCTTAATCACGAGTTCACATCACACAATTTATATCTCACATTGTTAACCATGGTCCAAAGAATCTAGCGATCCCTAAAATCTCCAGAAAACCCACGAACATCAAAATAGTGCATCCTAACGCACATCGCCTAGCGGCAGTTCATCACCGCCAGGCAATTCAAAGCAGAAACCCATAAACTGGATAATTTCAACATGCGTCGCCTAATGGCTTTGAAGGCCTGCCAGACGATTTCTAGAATTTTCCAAAAACTTAACGAACTCTAGAAAAAGCGTGCACAATCATTCATAAAATTCACAATTATATAATTCAAACATAAAATGCAACCACAACTCCCCTAACCTGGATTCTCACTCCAAAAGTGCTCTTAGAATCCTTCCTTGCACCATAGTTGATCTCCCCTTTGATCTCCAGTACTCGTTCCAACCTTCTAAGACTCTCCCAAGTTATGTTTTTAGGGTTCTAAAACTCCCGCTTGGTAGCCACACGAAAATGCACCGTAACAAATTATTTCATGCCTCTTTGGTTTCTCTGACGGCTACTAGGGTTTCTAGGTTTTCCCTAACTTTGCAGAACCAAAAAATAATAATAAAACACAAATAAGTCAAGGCTAAATTGTGCTAGCAAAGATTCAAATCCATCACAACTCAATTACCAAACAATTGCACAACCATTCAACCAATTCATGTTTTGTGATAATTCTTAAACATCTAGGATTATATTATCACACGCCATGGTCAAACATATTATTAAAATAATTAAATTAACACGTTGATGGCACACGTTAGGGATTCCTGCCCTCACATTTATTAAATATATATTTATTTATTTATTTAATTTTCTCGAGTCTTACACCTTAAGTGTTGAGCACATTCTCTCGTGGCTCAACCATGCATCGCCTCCTTAAGTGTTGAGCACCATTTTGTTGTGGCTTAGCTCCAAAAGTCATATTCTAGATCCTTCCTTGATCGCCTTACTAGAGCTCAATCGTGAATTTTGTGGCTTAGCTACATCAGTTTTAATTTTTCGAGAAATTGCTGCAAAATCATAAAAAATTCATCAATTTCTTATTTTTCTTCTTTTTATTACCTCATTGTGTAATGCTAAGCTAAATTGGGTTGTTTACTTACAAAATATGAGCAATTAAAGCATGATAAATGTCAAATTTATATAGAAATTTTACGTATTCTAGACACTTATCAATGTTCATGTAGAGCCAAATATGTACTTAAAGATCTTCTCCAACTCTCCACGCGTACTCCAAACTCCAACCTCACATCTTTGTGTCGAGATGACCTAGGTTCTCGTCTCTCCAATACCGAATGGGGTGTGTCTGCAGAAGACACTCTAACGCTTTAAGTCATCCAAGTACGTGAGAGAGTATTAAAGGTTGTAATAATGGAACGCAATTAATTTATTTCGTGTATTGTGTTATTTATACAATGTTTATGGGTTATTACTTGGATAGGCTTGATCTACTTGGCTAATTACCTTGATTATAACTTTGCCTAATACTTGGCTGGTATGATGTATGATGTCGCTCTAACTAAATATATTTAGGTTAAGTATATCTCAACTCAGGTAGCCAAAATATGCTTTCGGACGTGTATGCACTAAAAAAATAATTATTTTTAGTGGGCGTTATATTTGGCGTTTCTAGAGGTTTTAACCCCTACTAATGGCTTTACCAAAAATTTGCAATTCCCCTAGAAGAGTCAGCGTTGCTAACAAATTACCGGAGTTTTTAGCAACCCTTGGAAAAACACAACTTACTTAGGGTTTTTGAAACCCCCACTAATGCCTGGGGTTTTTTGAAACCCCCACTAATGCCTGGGGTTTTTTGAAACCCCCGCTATTGCCTGAGGTTTTTTTAAACCCTCACTACTGCCTGAGATTTTTTTAAACCCCCACTATTGCCTTCACGTGAACAGTATTATACTTTTTTAGATTGTCTAAACATTTCATAATAAGATTTTATTAAACCGAACATTATTGTACCAAAGTTTGTTTCATTAATTTCGTAATCTTTATTGTTTCTAATTATTTCAAAAAGTTGAAACATTCACGAAAAAGTACTTTTAAAGAAAAATTACTGAAACATTATTAGATAACCCTCTAAAAATGGTACCAAACACTTCAATGCCATCAAAACACTTACATTTACAAATTAAACATGTTCCAATCAAGATGGAAGACTTAACCCTAATGCAAAACAAGAAAGAAATAAATTGTTTACATTACAACAAAATTATTTATACAAATTAATCCAATTTGGTTCCAATGTTTCTAACCTCTCTTCTACAAGTAAGAAGAATCCATATTTACAAAATAAAGACATGATGCACAGTGATCTTACTTTGACTTTAAATCATTCATGGAAATAGTTCATGCCCCTGCCAACAACAAATTTTCAAGATAACTTACATAAATCATCTAGTAGAATTTCCAATAAACTTGTAATCAATTAGTACACTGTAAATTTAGAAAGCTAAGAAAAAGACTTTAGGAGCCTTTTAGAAATCAACCACCGTAAAAGAGACAATAAAAGTAAGAAAAGGGCATGACTGTTTTCAAAGAACCGTGTAGTTCCTTGAAATGGTTACTTGCTTAGCTACATTTAAAGCAAAACGTAGAATTTTATATAGGGACAAACACCCTTTTCTTTTGTAGATAGCTTGCCAAATCACCCTGGAAAAACAACGTTGATATAATCAAAGAAAAGTGAGTTATATACAATGATACGAGAAGCTTACTCTCTGAGGATAAAGAGGGAAAAAAGGATAAGCTTATCTTAGCTTGTTACTCAGGCTCAATCATCATAGGTACATTTTGGGTTACAACTCCAACAAATTAGACCAAATTGAGATGCCGTACCCTTTCTAATAATGTGAGCTCATGTTTGAAAGCATTTCTAAGTGAATTATTGATATTGTGAAAAATTAGAGCCAAGATTGAGTAAGAAAGTACAGAAAAAAAATAGTAATTCGGGTCATCTTTGAGACCAAAAATCAAAGTGAAAAGTAGTGACATATGCAGTCAGACAGGATTCGTATAATTGTCCTTGTCAAGTATCTTCAATGCAACCTTTGTGCCATTTAGCTACTGTGAGAAAAGAAGTCCCACATCGATGGGAACTTACTTTGGGGCTTACTTTTAATGTTATAAAAGGAGTCCAGTGTTTCCTTAGGAAATCGTCCCAAAAGTCTCTCCCTTTCTATTCCTTTTACTTTACTTGCTTGAGAGAAGAATTAAGAGAGAATATTAGTTTCTCCTTTAAGAGAGAAGGTTAGTTTCTCCTTTAAGGTTCTCCTTGTATTAGTTTCTCCTATTTCCAAGAGAGGGGTTGTCATTGTTTTCT
>Ga0099822_1012484_pt1 | contig 10149 bp, 7 predicted proteins | sample CowpeawhiteBW_FD_76839 | JGI IMG/M metagenome (GOLD analysis project Ga0099822, IMG submission 76839) | Root nodule microbial communities of legume samples collected from California USA - Cow pea white BW | ecosystem: Host-associated > Plants > Roots > Nodule | place: USA: California | collected... | reverse complement strand
CTCTCTCTATATATATATATATATATATATATATATATATATATATATATATATATAATAAAATGTACCAAAATATAAAATATTTACAATATCTTAATATTGATTTCCTAATTCTAAAATAATAATTAACTTTTAGAATTGAAAGATATTTTTAAAAGCAGAAATATTTCTTAAAAACTTGATGTCAATATGACCGAGTTGAAAGATTCCCCTTATTTATCATCAGATCGGTTAAATCAAGCTCAAGTGCGCTCTTCACCCTTCGTCGCATTTTACAAAAGTGGTCAATCGATAATCACACGTGAACCAATTGAAAATAGTCGTCAAATGATTTGACATGTTTTTTTTTTGAATAAAGTCACAAAATCATTTATCCGAGAATTTTCACTTTCCAAATGCGAATTTAGATGGGATGCAGACTTAAATGAGTGCAGACTTAAGCGAATGTTTATTGTACTTAACTAATCCTCAAAGCTCTCCATCATCATAGTCTTTTTCAGCAAGAGTTGAACATCCCCTATACACTTCGAGGCCATTGCCTCTTTAGCTCTAATCACAAGACTTCCACAAACGTTTTACACCTTCACACCTCAAACATTGATGGAGTATAAAACCTTATCATCTACACAAACCTCACTACTTACGCATGCATTAACATCTAGCCTTACAATATTCCCAAAACTCCACTTCTCTTGCAACTTTGTGTTATTTGGAAAAACACCTTTCCAAGAACCTTCTCTAGAAGGCTAACCCACTTTGAGACCTTGCTTTTAAACTTTAGCATCTTCCTTAGCTCAAGGAACCCATCGATAGCAACACACAACAACGTCTTATTTTTGAATAAAAGATTGCCTCACAAACCTTTTCCAAGTCCCATAAAGGTAAGAAACGAGTTGACCTTGAATCTACATTCCTCTACCATTAGTGAACCCTAGACACAAACCACAAAGTTGAATAACTTGTGTAGAACTCGTATTGAAACAAAAACTCTAACTACAACTCTTCTTTTAAAAACACAATGTTTCTATACATACACTTTGAACATCTATTGTCTATATAAAAGGCTTTCTACCAACTATCTACTGTCCAACACTATTTTCGCTAAACTTTCATAATTAAGAAAGGAAAAACATTTTTGATATAGTCATGGGTGTGCACACTCATCACCTCATCAAGATTCTTTCTTTTCTTAATATTTTTAGTTTTATAACCATATCTACAAGTGAAACTTTAAACACTTACACACAAAACATGACATACACACTACCCTTAGGTCATTCTAAGAACGAAATGCTCTGATACAAAAAACATAACATCTCAAATTAACATATTTACCCTCAGCACATACACATAACATCTTAAACTCAATTTAAAGACTTAATTAGTCATTTGGTTCCAATTTTGGTCGAAAAATTTCAAATAGGTTCCCTTTTTTGTTTTTGTTTCAATGAAGTCCCAATTTTTGAAAAATTTATTCAATTAGATAATTTTCGTTAGTATCGTGCAAACGATGTTAAAGACATGTCACATGTCAGTTTATAGTTTTTTTGTTTTTTATTTAATTTTCGTTTATTCTTTTTCAGTCTTTTTTAGTCTTTACGTGTCATTGTGAGTGTCACATATCAATGTAAGTGCTAAACGACATTGTTTATATTCAATTCAGTCGTATATATGCTTTTTTCTATTTAATTCATTTTTTTTAAATTAGAGTAATGTTATTCCCTCTCTAAATTATGACCAAATTTATTATTTATATTAATCTTATATTGATATTTATATTAAAATTGACTTTTTTATTAAATGTTTCTAGAATTATTTTTAGACTAACTATAACGATATTATTGGATTCCATTTAAATAAATTATTTTCAATCTTATAAAACAATATGGATGAATAATATAATAGTTCTAAATACTTATTTTTTTTAAATGAAGCTTAAAATATATTTTATAAATATAATAATATTTATTTCATAAATAAAAAAGTATTTTTTGACTTCAAATAAATAAAATATAGAATAAATATTTGTGACTTAAAAATATTAAAATTTAAAATGAATATAATTTAAAAAAATCATTTTTATTATATAATTAGAAAAAAATAAAAATATACAATAATTTAAATTAATAAAATCTATAAATTAGATTATTATTTTAATATGTAATTATTTTAATCATTTTAATTTAATATTTTAAAAAGTCAAATTTAATAAAAATATTTGTATAACATTTATTCAAATAATAAATTTGGTCCCAATTTGGAGAGGGACAACATTGTTTCAACTAAAAAAATGGGACAAAATTGAATAAAAAACATGTATAAGACTTATTGAATACAAGATCATGACAGTTGACACTATTATTGACAAGTGACATTACCAATGATATTAAATCAAGTGATATTGCTAAAGCATTTGGGATTCGCTAACTTGAGAGCACTTGGTGGTCCAAAAGTGGAGTTTGATGCCTAAGGGTGAGAAAAAAATTGTTTTACCCAATCTGGTTCAATTTTAAACTGAATCGGTCCACTATAAAACTACTTTATAAATTGAGTTTTCTACTTTATATCCATTTTTTATATATTTTTAGATCATATTTTTATTTTATTTTTATAGATTTTAAAATATGGGAAATCTAAATTTTAACGTTGGATCAGACTTTTATCCAAACTTATCTAAACCGTATCCTCTATTCCAAGATTTCAATTCTCTGAACCCTAAATTTCTTTTCTCTTCTTTTGTTGTGGTTGATTGATTCAAGGTATCTGAATCTCTTCTCTCTTCTGCATTCCAACAATGTTTCTCGTTTCTCTTTTGTTCATTTTATCTAGTTTTAAGTTTGATGCATTCATTTGTTTGATTTTGTTTTAGAGAACGAACGAAACTACTGCGTTTTGATTGACACTGCTGCGTTTTGATCGAGATCGACACCAACACTGACGACAACATTTCTAACCCCACATCTGTTTTCTTTTTCCTTCTCTCCTTTATTTTTTGAACGTGTATTTACTTCTGGTGAATCTGTAGTTTTCCAATGAAGTTGTTTGATAAATTGTTTATATGTTTCGTATGTTTTACTTTCTTGTACAAATTCTTCTACCACTTGTTTTCTCTTCCTTTCTTTCTGCACTTTCACGGCTCAAGTTTGGTAGGACGAACTTGATCTAAATAAAGCTCACTGAAAATAGGCAGAGCAATACTCTTTGCTTTATAATAAAAAAAAATGAACATTTTTTAAATTGTTAAGCTGTGAGTTTGCAAGTATAATGTACTTTCACCCCGTTGAAGAATAGTAATGAGGCTATGCTAATTATGGTGTTGTTAGGTAATCTCTATGAGAACAGTATAGACAAGTTTGTAGGGGATTTTGAAGAATGTTATAGGAAATGTTAGGTTATCCTTCTTTGGTCAAAAAGTTATAGCTCGGAATTCATAAACGGTATCCATCATAGTTTTGAGTTTTTTTTTTTTTTTTTTAATTCACTAAAAGATTACAAGTCCATAAATTGGGTAAAGGTTAAATATGGGAATTCCTGAATAAATTGAGGTATATAAGTTAATTTCAATTCATTTGATAAACTTAAATTATTTACCCTTATAATTATTTTATTTTATACAATTGTTTGTTGATATGTTCAATATTAGGATTAATCACATGAGAACTTTCACCATAAGCCTCAATTAAGAGATTATGAAATAATTGTTTTTTTTTTATTATCACTTTTTATAAAATATCTAGTATAATAACAAGAAAAAAAAGTATAAGTAGGAAGATCATAAACTGTTTCCACTAGCTTAATTAAACTATTACCTTAAGATTTGCTTGATATCGTCATTATGTAACTTCTATATTGTATATGTATTACAACACTTTATATTGTATATGTATTACAACACTTTAAATAGTCAGTAAATATGTATATAGATAGTATAACTCCTCGTTAAACACCTGAAATTTTCAAGGCAAGTGTTTTCATATAAACACCTGAGATGCCTAGTACATATGATCATTCTCAAAACTCATGAAAACAACAAAATGAGACATAAGGGATAGAAGAGGCTCATCTTGAAGCACAATTATCATAATTTCTGATAAATTTTGAAACATGTCCTTTATTTTCCTTTTCAGATAGCCATTTTATAAGCAAAGATTTTAATATACACTCCTAAATGTGTTACAATTACAACTTTAGACCCTTCTAATGATACGTTATGTTTCCTATTTTCTATTTCCTTCTCAATTATTCTCTCCCTATGTGTTACAATTACAACTTTTATATCAGTTGTTATAGTTAGTATTGCCATGTGTGTGAAGCTAATTGTCCATTGAGCAATGTTGTTACACACTAGATGAACTGAACAATGTAGAATGGTGGTGAGAATGGCACGTCTTATTCCTCTTGAAAAGAGAAGAAAAAATTCATATGAAACAATTTTCTTTTTTCCATGTAGAAGAGGCTCGGTTGGGTTTGGTAGAACACCAAGTTGGCACACTTGGCGAGCACATCAGAGTTATTTATCACAACAAAAGGTGGAGGCACTTATTTGTACACAGGATTGGTTGAAAGACACACATTCACCATCATTGTTAGACTATGATTTTGAAGATCTTCAATCTGTTGACCAAGGTATGTTGATGTTTAAATTATGTAATAATATTATAATTAAATATGTAATAACTAATGATAAAATTTTTTTTCATTTCTTAAAGAGTTGGTTTCTCAACAAGATGATGACCACAATATAATTTCTTTAAGTTAAAGATCACACCCCATGCCTCTTGCAATTAGTAAGTAATGAATGAACTTCCCTTTTCATGTGAATAACTTCTCTTTCTTTATATTCTATTGTTTAGTGATTTTCTTAAAACCTTAAGTTGTATTCTGACATGACACTTTGATGGGAACAACATTTATAAGTCACAAAAAATGTGTTAGTTTTATTAGAATTGGTGGGTAGAGATAAAATGATTGAGTGATGCATGAACTTTTGTTGTTATTGCCTTGACATTCAGGAAAATACAAAAGAGGCTGAATTGATTATAGTAGCAGAAAGACCTAGTGAGGGAGGGTTGCAAATTTATGAATTTGAATACAAGGTGGATAATACTCGTTGAGGGATAACGAGGATATTTTCTACAACATTTGTGGTCTCAAAGAAGCTCTATTTTCTGAATATTTCTCACTCTGATATACCAAAGAATCCTCTTGACATAAAGAATAATTTTAGAGCAATTTTCTGTTTCTGATTTTTTTTCTTTCTTGAGTTTTGATTTGATTCCCAAATTATTGTTAATGAATTATGTTCAAGTCCTTACATACTACTTTGACATGATATTTAGTTCAAGGGAAAAAATAGAAGAATGTTTATGTATTACAGTATATTTAGATGAATTGTCATTTTTTTATGTTAAGAATTTAAATTATATATTAACTTAATCCTTAATACTATTAAATTTATAATATTATTATATTTTATTATTTTATATATTATTTTATTTTTTTTTTAAAAATATTTATGTATTGGATGAAATAATTATTTCATTTTAAAAATATAAATATAAATTTAAAATTAAATTTATAAAAAGTTAAGTTTCATTAAAAATTGATTTAGAATGGATCCAGATTTTCAGTTGATCCAAATATTTGGATCTGAATATCTAATTTGATCCTAATATTTGGATTTGGATTTTAAAATATAAAATTGTTATTTTACAAAAAAATGGATCTTGATTCAAAATCTGATCCACATATATGGATTCATAGTAAATCTGGATCGGATATCTAAAGATCCGGTCTATGCCCACCCTTTGTGATGCCCTTAACCTCTAGAGATATCTAACTTGTGTTTTTCAATTGCTTCTTGACAATCATGTGTTACGGTCCAATCCCATATTAGTAAACCACTCTGATTCAATTGAATTAGGTCACCCAATCTACCCATCAAGGACAATTTAGCTCCTCTTTAGTGAAAATTTCATTGTTTAATTTAGAAATAGATCTTAAGTAGATCAGATTGGATAATTCTAACACAATCAAACCAACTGCACAAGCATAAACCACAATCAAAAAAATCAATCCATCCAAATTGACATCAAGCACATTAATAATGTAAGACCATAACAAGACAACTCAATTTCATCATTTTAGAACAAAACAGTCATTATAAATAAATCAACTTCTTTTACCTTGTTAAACGCTCCTAAACTCCAAAAGGTGCTCTCTTCATGCTCACCTCTCATAAACTTCACAAAGTCTATCTCACATAAGTTGCTCTACCTGAACATAGAAAACTTTGATCAATGATCAAAACATACTCTAACAATGCTAGTCGAATAAAGATTCATCTTGAACCCTTAAACACCACATGCAAGCCTAGAACACTCCACATGTAACAGATTTCTAAAAAGACGAAAAAGAAAGGCAAAAGATGAATTTATTGTGTTCAAAATTATGATCAAATAGGATTGTAGTCGGTAGTCCTATGGCATATTTCGATTCAAACAAATGAAGGATGAAGTCAGAAATCTAGAGAGAATGTATAAGAGATGTTTAGAGAGAAATTTAAATAGAATGTGATTTTTATAAAATGAATTCTGTTAATAGAAAACTTATTTATAGTTTAACTTTTTATTATTTTAGTGTCATCTTTTAAAATGATTACTCTTAGAACATTTTTTAAGTTCTCACACACACACACACATTTTTCTTCATTAAGCTTGTGTTTGTTTTGGGGCATGTACTGTATATGAAGAAGGAAGAGCGCGGGTTGTGGTTGTTTGTTTATGGGTATGTGCATTGATTTGCAACGATAGAAATGCAGGAGAATGATATCCTTTTGTTTTGAAGAGATTTGCGATGAATGTCAGATTTTAAATATGCTTTTACGTTTTCACCCTTCATTTATTTTTTTCTATATGAAAGTTCAAATTGTGTTGAAACATGTTGGTGGAAAGATATCTGAAAAAAATTTGGTTTCATGCTTGTATGCATAATATATTCAAATCATTATAATCCATATTGGAGGCACAATGAAGACACATAATCCCAATGAGTTAAAATCGGCTATGGACAAAAAAAATCAATTTTGTTGTATTATATATGAAGAATTTTTTTAAATTATAAATAACAACCTTAATTTCATTTTACTATAATTTTTATTATTTATATTTAAAGTTATATCACTTTTATTTTCAAGAGTAAAATGGTAATCATTTAATTTTATTTATTAAAACATTTTTTTAATTTATCATATTCATCACATCATACAAAAAAGTTTCATCTTAAATTCATTCAAATCATATTATTTTTTCTTTAATCTAAACAACACTACAATCTCCTTAGATCTCTTTAAATTTATTTACTCACTCTCCTTCAAATCTTCTCCGCAATCCATTCAAGTATACCATAAGAGTTGAAATATATTACTTATGATTATTCAATTATCGTTGTTGTCTGATTTTTCTAGACGAACATACGGTAGTAAATACAAATCATATTATTAGACATTTATGTAATGTTTAGTTTCTAATTTATTACGAAACTATTTTAAGTGACTGTAATTCCAAACTCCAAATTTATACTTAGTAAAAGGATCTGAACTATAAATGTGAATCAATTTGGCACTTCATCCAATTATAATTAAACTTCATTATTTTATATTTCATTTGAAATTAAAATTAATTATTTACATTTCTTTGGAATATAACTATCAAAGGTATTCCCGTGTTTGATATTTGTAAGCAAATGTAATGGAAATGATATTGTTAAACATATAAATTATTATTTCTTTTTAAATTTATTACTTAAGTTATTTTAAGTTTCTCTAAATAATTTGTTTTGATGCAGGAAATCAAATTCACAATTAGCTATTTTGTGCAGATGTTATGAAATTATTAATTTTTTTTTGTTTGAAACAAATTTAGGATGAGGTGCATTTTATTTAGAGAATATCTCAATAAAATTAATAATTCCTACTCGAAAGGTGGAAAATTTTGTTGTTTTTAATTTTTTGTTTAAATATACATTTAGTCCTTATTTTTGTTATTTTTATTTATTTGGTCCTTATTTTTGTTTTGTATTCAATTAAGTCCTTATTTTCGTCAAATTATGGTCATTTGATTTTTTTCACTAACGGTGTTTAAATAGTTAACGTTTTTGAATAGTACATTCCACGTGTTAGTCCTTGGTTTTTTTTAATTTTTTTTAATTTTTTTAATTTTAAAATAATTGTCCACGTGTTAAGTCACAATTTTGTCACGTGTCAATGCTAGTACTACGTGTCAGTTTGTGGCACATGTCAATAAAAATATAGTTATTAAATTATTTTTTAATATTTATATTCTAAAATACTTTTAAAATTGATATATAAACATATTTTAAATATTCAAAATATTTTAGAAAAGTAAACTAATATTTGTAAAATTAACATTTAGATATAAAATATTTTAGATTTTAATATCTAAAATACAATAAAATATTAAATATTTCAAATTTAAATGTGAATTTTACAAATGTTAATATATATTTTTAAAATTTTAATAATTATATTTTAATAATATTTAAATAATTATATTCTATTCAACACTTGAATCTAAGAATTATATTCAATTTATAATTAAATATTATAATTTATAATTGAATTTTAAAAAAAACTAATAATAATGTCAATTTTAAAAATTAAATGGTTCTATTTTAACAAAATTTGGGACTAAATTAAAGAAAAATAATGAATATAAGGACTGAATTAAACAAAAATAATGAATATCGGGACTAAATTGAACAAAAAGAAAAATACAACCACAAACTGACACGTGGTGTAAGACCCATTTATTTTCTGTCTTTTTGTAAGGGCTGCCCCAATCTTGTTGGGCCTCAGGACTGGCCCAAAGGAGAAAGATCAGACCTAATATGCCCTAAACCTAAACTTTGTGCTCACTTTCGAAAAACAGAACCCTCCCACCCTTTGAGCGGCTGTCGTTTTCCTCTGCTAGGGTTTTGAATCCCGGTCGTTCCCAAGTGCAAACAAGCTCTCTTCCGTCCATGTAAGTTGATCTCAGCCATGCTATTCTTCCTTCAACGTACTCTTTGTAAGTTCAGCTAGGGTTCGTACTGATAAACCCGTTTAACTTTGTCCGCTTCACTTTTACAGTGTTGTGATCTCTTTCTAGAGCTGTGGTGTTCAGTTGTTCGGTGTCGTGATCTTATTCTAGCCCATTCAAGGTAAGGGAAGCTAGGGATCTTTGTTAAAGTATGTTTCTTGCACATTTTGCCACTGTTTTTATGCTTTGTACGAGTGTGGTGCCATTGTGAAATATTAAATGGATGTATGCTGCTGTTTGGAGTGTGTTTGGATAGCTGTGCAGGGCGAACAGTGGCGAGACCCGACGTTCTCGCCCAAGCGACCAGGCCTCGCCCAGGCGAGACTTGCAGAAACAGGCCCAAACTTGCGCTCGAGCTCTCGCTCAGGCGGAGAGCTTTCGTTTGAGCGAGACACCATCTCGCTCAGGCGAGAGAGGCTCGCCTAAGCGAGGACGCGTGGGAGTTTGAGGTATGTTGTTGTAGGTGTAGCTCGGGAGAGGAAGCTCTTTTTTGGCGAGGGATATGCTCGCCCAGGCGAGTAGCGGCTCGCTTAAGCGAGAATCCGCAAGTCTCGCAGGGTTTCCCTGATGACAATCTCGCCTAAGCAAGACCTTGTGGCTTGAGCGAGATTGGCACATAACTTCTCTATATAATTGTACCTTTCATGTTTTTGGGCCCTTAATTGTATTTTTGGCTTGGTATGCTTTACCTTGAGTATGAACTGTAAGAATTGAGTGACCTTGTATGAATAAGATGGAATTATGATTCATGATTTTTAACATGAGGGTGAACATGATGTTTGTATGGGGTGATTCATGGAATTAAAATGATGGGTTTGGTATGGATTTGACATGAGACATGCATGAAGGTGGATTAAAGAATGTGGCATGGTGCTGGTAGGAAATACACTTCTACATTTGTGATTTGTGAAGGATGAGTGAAAGGGATTCAATATGAAATACAAGTGAGGATGGATTGTAAAGGTTGACATGACATGATATATATATATATATATATATATATATATATATATATATATATATATATATATATATATATATATATATATAT
>Ga0099822_1012481_pt1 | contig 10152 bp, 6 predicted proteins | sample CowpeawhiteBW_FD_76839 | JGI IMG/M metagenome (GOLD analysis project Ga0099822, IMG submission 76839) | Root nodule microbial communities of legume samples collected from California USA - Cow pea white BW | ecosystem: Host-associated > Plants > Roots > Nodule | place: USA: California | collected... | reverse complement strand
AGCATGTTATGACTTTTCAATCAATACACTACGACTCGACTCGACTCATCCGAATACGTATAACCTGGTCGGATTCAGCGGATGCTTGCACTTGTGGTGGATACCTCTGCTCACCCCCGAGCTGCTCACCCCCGAGCTATGTGTTACAAGGAATCAAATCCCTCACCACAAGGTTAGTCCTTAGAGAATTTCAGGCCTCCTACTACTCTCACCACAAGAGTCTATCCGCTCTAGGTGAGACTCACAAACTCTTTAGAGTGTCAGGATGTAACCTTACCTTGAATCCTTACCTAGTTATACAGATGGGGCACCACCATGGACACCCACTAACAGGGGCCATGGAATTACGTCCCGACCACTGAAGCGCAACCCTGAAATCCCACCTAGAGATTTCCAAGGAATTACGCACTGACACAGACCAATCATACCAGACCACACAATAGAGGTTTATTACGTATACATATACATCACATACCATCTCTTGATAATTCACCTTTTTCATTTCTTTCTCAGTGGTTCCATACCTGTCCATTTCTCTCAAACCATAAATATGGGATTTTAGTTCATGCCAATACCATGCCACTTTAACATCAACCATCTCATTTAGTTTGCATGTCCAATTCATACCATACCCATCATTCACCATCCATGAATCATATCACTCATACATAGCAGTTCATTATATATTTTTCATCACAGCAATCATACCCAAGCAATTACCAATTACCCAAGAGCTCAGGCTGAAGGGTCTCGCTCAGGCGAGCCCCCTTCGCCTAGGCGAGGGCTCAAAAACAGAAATAGGAACCAATGCGGGATCTCGCTTAGGCGAGACCCCACTCGCCTGGGTGAGATGCTCGCTCGCTCAAAATTACAGTGGGTCGCCTGGGCGACCCTTCGTGGCAAAAATCTTAGGCGAGCCCCTATTAACCTCGCCTAGGCGAGACATGTCCGCTTAGGCGAGTTTAATAGTTTCCGCCACTGTTTTCTCCTGCAGCGGACAACATAGCATACCAAACAACAATCCAATCGTTTTATACATCCATAACAATGCTCAAAATACAATCAAATGCAAGGCCAACACCAACAACCACAAATATCTCAGACACTTTGGAGAGTTCTAGCTTCCCTTACCTGGAAGGGGAATAAGAGGACTTTGGCAGCCAAGCGTGAGGAACACAGCAGCTCTAGGAACGAACTACAGGGCTGAGATGAGAGTGGAACAGAACCAAAAATGGAGTTAACCAAGGCTCTTAACTGCAAATTACGAAAAAGTGATAAAAGGGAACTAGCATGAACTCGAAGGACACTTACATGGAACAATGAAATCTCCTGGCTCGACGTAACAGTGGAAGCAGAAACCCTAGCGGAGGGGGGTTGACGGCTGCGACTCAAGGTTCACTAAAAAGTGTGGAAGTATGAGTTAGGGCAACTGGGAGTGGCTTTATCTGCTCGGTCGGCCCCTTAGGCCCACTTACAAGGGCAACCCTTTTAACTTAGGGCGTAAGAGAAATATCAGATTTTAATGGGCCTTACACACACATACACACACACACACACACACACACATATATATATATATATATATATATATATATATATATATATATATAATCTTATTAATGATATATATAATTTTGAGGAAACTTGACGTATAAACTCAGATTGTCATATTTTAATGATAAATATCTATATTGATCAAACAAAAATATAGGTATAAGAAAAAATATTTTACTTTAAATAATAAAATGATGAACACAAGTAACTTATAATTGACACTACTCAAGCATTTCAAAACAAGGTTGTCATGTGTAACGTCCATTTAATAATTAAACTTAATTAAATGAAACGTCACACAATATAATATAATGAGCGAAGATTCGGAGTATGACGTCACTCTACATAATTATCCAAAAGTACTCAGAGGAAACCGAGGCGCACGAAGATGTCAATACAAAACCAAGTGCAAGAATTGATAGTAGACGCATAATACTCCAAAACAAGGTAATACATGGCCCATGGCCCTAAATAAAACTCGGAGAAACGAAGACCATCCCAAAGGAGCTAAGCAGCGGAATCATCCCTTCCCTGTTGACCTCGAGTACCTCCCGCATCTGCTCATATCAATAAATTAATGATCATCGCAAAAGGAGAATGGCCACACACAAAACAATCAAACAAGCAAAAGGGTAAGCTAAGGTAGAAAACAATTGATCATACTATTATAAGAAATTTCCACAGTCCGAGATGCATAAGCCAACCAATCATGTTATGACTTGCAAACAGTACACTAAGACTCAGACTCGACTCATCCAGATAAATATAATTAGTCTGATTTAGCAGATGCTTGCACTTGTGGTCATTAGTGCAGATTTGATAATTTACCTCGCTTTATAGGCCTCGGTTATGGCGGAACCAAAGCCTATAAGGAGGCGGTGGCAATTTTGCAATTTCAGCAACCTATATTGCTTCAGTTCTACAAACAACCGGTGCCGTAAGCGGCTTTAGGCCTCGGTTCCTTAAGAATCGAAGCCTATTAGGCAGCCCAGAAATGAAAATTTTAAAATTGGCGCCAGCGAGAACACATTTGGCCTCGATTGCTTTTCGATCGAGGCAATATTGAGCAGTTTTAGGCCTCGGTTGAAATAGAACCGAAGTCTATAACCCTGCCCAGAAACCCTAATTTTACAAATTTCATCAGCGCGCAATTCACCCCCTTTCTCTCACTTCCTCCCTTACCAATTCGGCCTCCACGACCTCCTCTCGTCTTCCACTCCCCTTCTCTTGGAAACCCATCACAACGCCTTAACTCTTCTCCCAAACCACACCGTCGACAACGACGATGCCCTCTGCAACGACCACCTCCACAACCACAAGCTCAAGAATGCGACTCTCGAAGCCGGCAACAAATCCCATGCACCCTACACCGCCTCCCCTTCCGGTGCCCGCCTCGACCGCCATGGCAATATTTACAAAGGCTCTTACTTGGAATCCACCGCCTTTAATCCCAGCCTCGGCCCCGTCCAGGTCGCTCTCATCGCCTTCGTCGCCGCGGGCGGCGGCGACTACCACGACATTGTGGATGCCGTTTTGGTGGAGAAGGAAGACGCCACTGTTAAACAGGAGCAGACGACGAGGTTTGGGAGCGTGAAGATGAACTCTCGATTGTGATGGCAACGTGAAAGCACGGTGGTGATGGTTCAACTGCAAGTGCGGTGGTGATGGTTCAGCTACTGTAAATTCGAACTACGGGCAGCTTGCTCATAGTGGTTCGATGGGCTTTGGTGTTGTGGTGGCTGCGCGTTGTAGAGAACATGGAGAAGCGGTGGCTGCCGGCAATGGTGGAATGTGAACTGCCATGGTTGGTGCGCGAGGAAGCTTCACGGAGGCTGCAAATTTGATTTTTTTTTTTAAAATAATATTGAATCTATGGCTTCGGTCTCTCTGCAACCGAGGCAGAAAAGAGATCTATGGCTTCGGGTAATGACCGAGGCCAAAAGGGGTGTCTTTTGGCCTCGCTTTAATATGCCCCGGTTCTTGAACCGAAGCAGAATCTTAAAAATAACCGGGGCCAAAAGGGGGTACTGCACTAGTGGATGGACATTCCCTGATCTACTGAGCTGCTCTTCCCCGAGCTAAGTGTTATAATGTCTCAACCCCCACACACAAGGTTAGCCCTTAATGGGTTTCAGGCCTCCTGCTACTCTCACCACAAGAGTCAGTCGGCTCTATGTGAGACTAACTGACTCCTTAGAGCGTCACGATGCAACCTTACCTTGAATCCTTACTAAATTATATAGATGGGGTACCACCATGAACTCCCACTAACAGGAGTCATGGAATTACGTCCCGACCACTAAGGCACCACCATGAGATCTCACCTAGAAACTCATGGAATTACGCCCGAAACAAGCAACATCATGTTTCATCCATTAATATAGAATCGTATCTTATATCAATACCATGCCACTTTAATTACCGATCATCTCATTTGTTTTACATGCCAAGATCACACCAACCCATCAATCCAATTCATAACCACAGATATTCCATGCAAATTCACAAGCTTCATACTTTAAATAGAGTAAATCAATCAATCCAAAACCATCCATAGCAACCAAGCGAAGAAACAGCGTGGCCCGCAACAGATCTCGCTCAAGCCAGAAGCCCTCGCTCAGGCGAGAGGAGTCCTCTCGCTCAAGCTACAGACGCTCGCTTAGGCGAGATCGCGACAGAGGCCTTGGGAGGTTTTTCGCACGCTCGCTTAGGCGAGGCCATCTCGCCTAAGCGAGACCACTCCTCGCCCAAAGGTGAGGTTCCTCGCCTGGACTAAAATGCAGTGACATGCTAGGCTCCCATGCGTTCTCGCTTAGGCGAGCCTTTCTCGCCTGAGCGAGATGTCACCTCATTCAAACGAGACTCGAGTGCGAACCTAGCCTGCTTCTGCAAGTCTCGCCTAGGCGAGACAGGCTCGCTTGGACGAGAGTATCAGATCTCACCACTGTTCTCCCTGCACAGCCATATTTTCATATCCAAATAACAACACAGGGCATCCCACATGTTCACAACAACATACAATCCATACAAACACCAAGCGAACTAAAAAACAAGCCAAAAATATTTTAAAACTTGAAACCCTAGCTTTCCTTACCTAGAAATAGCTAGCAAAAGCACTTCGACGCTAAACAATGAGCACCGCAACTCTAAGAATGGACTTGAGAGCTGAAAAACAGCGAAGCAAGTTCAAGACGAGTTACTAATGTGAACCCTAGGTAGAAATATGACTACAAAGCTGAAAGTAAGGGAGATACGGAGAAGAATCAACTTACGTGGGTGGAAAATGAGTTGAACTTGCTTGGAGACAAATGGATCTCGAAACCCTAGAAAAGCTTCTGAAAAGAAAGGAGAGCGTATGAGGGGGCTGTTTGCAAAAGTGAAAGCTGAATGGGAGACCCTGGCAGCTTTAGGGGCCTTAGCACCCTATGGGCCAGCCCTTAGGCCCAACATATTTAAGGTCAGCCCTTAAAACATTAGGACAAAAATAATTGGGCCTTACATCATGGTTAATGAGGTTTTCCTTCTTGTACCCAATTATTTCTCATCACATCAATTTCCCCATTATCAATTTCAAAATTATATATCACAACTCATGTGTAGGATTTGATAAAACACAAGTGAGAGAAAATTAAAAGAAAATTACTTTATTAAAAGAATGAGAATGATAGTTTGCATCCCGATTTATTAGAAACTTGTCTAATATATAAAGTACAATATATCCCATGATATGAGGGAAAAATAAAACTTAATATGTCTCATCATAAAACAGAATATATGATAGTAATAATAATAATAAAAGCGAATAAAATATATGATATCTTTATCAATATAATTAAAATCAGGAGATATATGATATCTTTATCACCCCTCTCAAGGTGAGCATGAAGATTATGAAGGTCCAACTTGAAAGTACCACTTTTGGGAAATAGTGGGATGAAGAGAATCTTGAGAATCTTGAGAAGCTTGAGAAGCTTAAGAACCTTGAGAATTTGTTTTTTTCATTGCTGATAATTGTTATCAACAAGAAAGAGATATATAAGAACAATTACATCGTTTCCTCTTAGACGAAGAAATAAAAGGTGAGGAGAAGCAAAACTCGCCCATGAGTGAAATGGATAAGAGAAGGTAATGACAGCCGGTGCTTTGCTTAGGTGCTTTTCATCTAATATCATTAGTGTTTGATAAAACACAAGTGAGAGAAAGTTAGAAGAGGAATACTTGATTGGAAGTATGATAATGAGGGTTTGCATCCCGATTTATTAGAAATTTGTCTAATAGATAAAGTACAATATCCCATGATAAAAGAGAAAATAAAACCTAATATGTATCATCATAAAACAGACTACCTGATAATAATAAAAGAAAATAAAATATAAGATATTTTTATGAATATAATTAAAACTAGAAGATATATGATATATATTATCACATGTTATTTGAAAGATGTCTGAATCACACATCGTTGGTGTTTAATTGGGATTGGACTTCAGATTCCACAAATTGAAAAAAAAAATACATTTCACTACTTTTTTACCCGCTACACTTACTTACTCTTTCAAATATTAAATACACTTATTATTATTATTATTATTATTATTTATTTATTTCTTAAGTCTCTCATAAATTTAAGAATTTTTAATTGAGTTCCGGATAAATTTTGTTGTCTATTGAGTACTAAATAATTTTTTTTTTCAATCGAGTCCTTGCGGTTAGCTTTTTCTGTTAACTGAGTGATGTGACTGTTAAGTGATTGATGTGATTATTATTTTGTTATGTCACATTGTTTAGTTGTCATCACATGTTATTTTATTATTTTATTATTTTAAAACTTTATAATTTATAATTTAAGATTTTATCATTTTTAAACTTTATAATTTTATAAATTTATAATTGTATAATTTTATATTTTTATATTTTTATAATTTTATAATTTTAACATATAATTATAAAATTTTGATTTTATGATTTTAATTCAAAAGTAAAAATATATCATAATCTTATATTTCATCCTTAAAAAACGTAAGATCATAAAAACTCAATACCAATTACAAAGTATTCAAATCCCAAAACTATGCGATGATATTTCTATGATTCTAAATTCCAGGTCCTCATTATCAAACGTCTTTTCCGATCTTCACACATAACTCCAACTACAATTTTTAATTTTTAATTCAAATTATAAAATCATAATTTTATAATTATACTATTTTGAATTAAAATAATAAAATTATAAAAATATATAAGCATACAGTTATAAAATTTAAAAATTATAAAATCATAAATTATAAAATTTTAAATTTTAAAATTTTAAAATAATAAAATAATAGAGTAAACTTTGGTAACATATCAACATATGATAAGCTCAAATAATAACTATGTCAACCACTTAAACAATCACATAATCTAATTAATTGAAAATTAACAACGAGTCTCAATTGAAAAAAATAATTTTATTGAGTGTTCAATAGACCATAAAAATTTATCAGGAACTCAATTGATATGTCTTATTGATGTATAATTTTGAGGAAAATTAAGGATGACAAATAGGTAAACGATTATACAACAAATTTCAAAGAATTAAAATTTTTGTTAGTGACACAACATCCAACCAAATCGAATTCCCTAATCCACACATTTTGTACTAGAAGAGTAATAATATTTAGTAACTTTTTGAGTGATCACATCAGTATCATCCAAAATCCAATTAGGTATATCCCATCCTCATTAACATTTAAGTCAGATAAATTGACTACAAATGAAGAAAAGTTTCAGTGTGTACATGTCCAAGCCAAGCTAATATCATGGTGTAACCTTACTCTTTCAAAATAAGAAATTCTAGCCATTTTAGATATGCAAATGTAAGAACACCAATGATTATTTCAAAGACTAATATATAATCACCCTTACCTATTGTCTAAAGAGTATTTTCAAAAACAACATCATACGCATGTCAAATTAATGACGAGTCAAAAAACATATATTTATGATACTTACACTTCGCATGAGTTCAACCCAAGTTATTTTGTCATAACCAAAGTCCCATGGTAAACATAACATGTAAGCTTTATTTTCCAATTGAATGTTAGTAACTTGCAAACCACTCTTTACCTTATAACTACATAAGATAAACCATTTAACAGTCCCTATTTTTGTGTATCCTCAGTCCAAACAAAATTTGTAACTCATTATTCCACCTTAAAATGAAACTTGATATGACATCTATAAACTTGGAAACTATAATACAAAAACCCATACATTCATAATATTAACTAGTTGTATTCTCCTTGTCATATTAAGAAATTTCGCTTTCCAAGAAGTCACTTATTATTAATCTTATCAACCAAAGCCAGAAAAAAAACCATGTCTTAGGAGTTTTTACAAAAATTGATACATCTAATAAGTAAAATGAAGAGATCTTTAATCACAAGAGAGAAATCTCTTGAGAGGTCTAACAAAAGAAGAATAGGCATCAACATTGTAAAATTGATGTTTAACTGTACTTACCCACTGACCAGAGAATGTACTTACTAAGTAAGGAAGATGTCAAATGCTGCAGGGTTGTAGTTTCTCATCTACAGAAACAAATATATCATCGGTATAGAGAGTATGAGAAATTTTATCCCCTTAAGACCAACCATGAAAAGCATAAACTTCATAAAAATAACATTTGAAATGTTTCTACTCAAAACCTCTTCAATAAAAAAAAGTAATTATAAGAAAACTATCAAATATTGACTAATTTCATGACCAAAAAATATGTCTAGAGACCAATTTAGTAACCGATTTTCTAATTAAAGACTAATTTTAAAACAAATTCTTTTGGTAGTCAAAACCTTGGTAACTAATGTTAGTGACCAATTTATAGATTAATTAAACTATTTTAGTTACTAATTTAGGGACCAATTATATTTTTTGAAACTATTTTAGTTACCAATAATTTTTAATTTATAAATTGCTATCTAAATTTGTTAGTATAGTGATTAATTATTTTTTGTCACTAAAATTAGTCACTAAACAACCATTTTCTTATAGTAGGAGAAATGATCATAAAGAAATATTTAATAAATATTATATCTTCATAAAAGTTATTTAACTTTTTCATAACTCAAAAACATTTTATTTTCAAAATTTAACAAACTCTCATATTTTACTGTTTTAAGTTCGACCCAAACATTATTTTTCATTATATGATACTTATCGTCTCTACCAACATTTCAACGTTATTTATATTAGAATCGTACGTATGAGACAAAGTTTGGGTAGATATGCCCGCTATAATTTTTGTCTAACATTTCTTTTAAGTGGATGAAAGTGAACGAAACAGATGTGAATTTTGTATAGTAAAAATTATATACAGATTATTAATATATTTATGTGATTTTAGAAAAAAAGCATTTATTATTTGTTTATATAACTGTTAAGTTAGTAACATCAATAAAAAAAGTTCATATTAGGTTAATGAAATTTTACTTATCCATTAGCCCGTCTAATGTTATTGATTGATATCAACAAACCATTTCTTAGGTTTGAGATGCTAGGGCACATTTCTAAAGAAAACTTTGTCTGGAGGACAATATAGGTGATTATATTATGGTGTATATGGATCCATAAAAATAATTTATCTTTAGGACTCTAAAATAGAGGACGAAGAAGGGTTCACATTACTACATATTAAATCTTTGATATGTATGTAATACTAACTAAAAGGTTGTCCTCAAATATTAAGAAGAATGAATGGTGACCAATTAGGGCACGAATTATATATCATCTTCATAACTGTCAGGCCATCAAGAAGAGAAAACAAAGATGAGGAAAACTAAAGTTTTTATCATGTGGTATTTAGGTTTCATAATAGTTTATATTTTTTGCATTGTGGAAATTTTGTTTAATATACTCTATGAACAATAATATCCGACGTTATATCTATATAATACTATCATATAAATAAACAACACACTACCAACTTATTAAATTAAATACTAAAATATAAAATAGTTAAAAATTTGTAAAAGATATAAAAATAAATTAAAATATAACTACTATTATCATTTAATTTAAAATTAATTGTTTTAATCAAACTTTTAATTATTTTTTAATACAATAAAAACTTAAATTTATATTTCAGTTCTTATTAAAACTATTTCTTGTATTATATACATATCAATTAAAAAATATTATTAATAAAGTCAACATAAATATAAAATAAATTTTTAAAACAATTTATTAATATTATTATAAACATAATCTAAATATCTTTTTTTACTTTAATAAATTAATATAAGAATACATAAAAGAAAGACTTGTGCGTATGCCGGAGAAAATGATCCAAGATATTTTTCTAATGAATTTGATGTGTTGTTAAGTTGCACATTAGCATTTAAGGTCACAATGCAACTTATAAATTCACGTGGTTCAATGATGAAAAGCTCGGTATTAGATTATAAGTCTACTTCACTTGAAGGAGATCAATATATATCATTTCTATTGTCACGTAATAATATATCAAAAGATATAATATATATATATATATATATATATATATATATATATATATATATATATATATATATTTTTTTTTTTTTTTTTTTATTTTTTTTT
>Ga0099822_1012476_pt1 | contig 10154 bp, 4 predicted proteins | sample CowpeawhiteBW_FD_76839 | JGI IMG/M metagenome (GOLD analysis project Ga0099822, IMG submission 76839) | Root nodule microbial communities of legume samples collected from California USA - Cow pea white BW | ecosystem: Host-associated > Plants > Roots > Nodule | place: USA: California | collected... | reverse complement strand
TTTTTTTTTTTTTTTTTTTATAATTTTATTTTTTTTTTTTTTTTTTTTTTTTTTTATTTTAAATTTTTTTTTTTTAATTTTTTTTTTTTTTTTTTTGTAAATTTTTTTTGTTGCCACGTGTCAAGTCTCTCTTGTGTGAGACGTGACATTGTTAGTGTCACATGTCAAAACAATGCCACGTATCACTTTAGCCTCCATATATTTGTCTTTGATTCAATTTAGTCCCTACTTTTGTTTCTTTAATTCAATTTTATTCCATTTAAAAAAAATTGAAATGTATTTTTAATCTTTTTTATAAGATTAAAACTAATTAAGTATAAATATTTTTACAAAATTAAGTAGCATTATTTATATTAAAATTTAGTGGTAAAAAATGTTATAATAATAGAGCAATATAGTCACCCAATTTTTTTTTCAAAATAAAGCAATATTGTCTTTCTTCAATTTCAAACCAAATTTCTTATTTGTATAAATATTATACTAATATTTTTTTATTAAAAATGACTTTTTAACATATTACATTACTCTAACTTATGGTTGTTCATCCTCTAGAGATGCCTCTAAACCTGCAACTTCATCTGTTCATATGCAGGGACAACTCAAGAGTTTAAGAGGTATGAAGCAAACTTAAAAAATGAGGTCTTTTATTTAAAATTTATTTTTTAAGTTTTTTTTATGCAAAATTATTTATTAAATTGTCATAATTAATTTCATTTAACATTTAATCTTTTAAGAGACATTGTTGAAACTGGAATTATTAATATTATTTTATAAGTTATATATGCATTTTGGAAAAGAATCTAATCTTTGTATAGAATTAAAATTGTCAATTAGCTTATCATTTTCCAAACCTATAATTTCTCTTAAAATATTTAATTATGAAAATAAATCAAATTCATCACGATCCAACAAATTATCATGTCTTGAAGATTTTTCAATATTTAAGCATTTTTCTTTCAAAAATGTACAATCTAGGGACTGTAATTTTTTAACACCACATAAAAAAAAATATCTTCATATATTTTAAATTGTTCAAATCTAATGTGAAGTGCAATAATTTCTTTATCTACAATATAAAAAAAAGTAATCAATTCTAAACAATTCTTGAAGAGATTTTACAATTTCATTCTCAATATTTTTATCAAATTGTTTCGTTTTGCGTCTAATACGTTTTTGACAAAAACTTAGGTTCTTCTGAACTCGATAATAAGTCTTTTTTTCCCTAAACTTGAATTATCTTTCTCCAGAAAACTCAACTTTGAATTATGCTTAAATTAATCTATTATCCACCAAAAGACTAACCTATAATCTAATCAATAGGTCTGTAGAAAAATTTAAGTTCCTCGTCAAAATATATGCAAAAAAAAAACTCTTAAAACTCGTAAATAAAAAAGTATCGAAAAACAAATATGGGCAAAAGAAATGCATTTCTTATTTTTGTAAAATTTCAAATTAGGATAAAACTACAACAACACAAATTAAAAGAAAAAGCATACTAACTAGAAATGAGGATGAAAAACCAGTACATACAGGCAATATGAGATTGAAGGAATGTAATATGCCAATACCCCAAAAAAATGACTTTTGGAAGAGAAGAAAGTAAAAAGAAGCAAGAGAAATCACAAAGAGATAAAAAGATAAAAGAAGAAAAATAGAATCATAAGAGAATAAGAATAACTAATCATTCTTAAGTTCGTAAACAAAATTATAATATACTAAATAAAGGTTTTAACTCATTAATTATCATTTTTAATACCAATAAAAATTAATATACACTAATAAAAATTTAATTAAATTCTATTCTCAAAAGAAAACTTATAATCAATGTAATAATGCTATATTAGTAATAAAATATATTTTTGAGAACTTTTTTTATTTCAAACATAATTTTATAATTAATTTAATAGAAGTATATTTGTACAAAAATATTTTTTTGAGGCTTTTTTTCTTAAAAATAATTTTATAATTAATTAATTAATAAGAAAATATTAGTAATAATATTTTGTTTTTCAAATCTTCTATTACTGGAGGTTAAAGCAAGTGACTTTACTTGCTTTACCCTTGAATCTGTCCTTACCAGGACATTTGGCGCTCAGTGTCATTTGCAATGGTCACCAATACTCAAATATATTGAATAAATAAAGTTTTCTTATAATTATCACATCTTGTAACTTTTAAACATATATCATACTATATTAAAGGCTTTTAAATTTTTAAAATGAACAAAATAACTTAATTAAACTTATCACATGCATATTATATTTCTAAATTTAATTAAACCTTATCATACGTAATTAAATTCTAGACTGGATTAATAAAGTTGTTTTTTTTAACAAAAAAGTAATTTTTTATAAAGGAAAGAATTTAAAAAGATACTCCCATTTTTGATGATGAAAGGGAGGTGGGGGAGACGAAGTTAAAGGGGGAAAGGGGTTGGAATAAAATTAATTCAAATTTCTTAAATAAAAATTTGGATTTAAATATTATAGACGAAAACAATTTTAAAAAAAAAATGAGAGATTTAATTGAAGTGTGTCCAATTGTTGTGGTCATTATAATAAAATTAATAAATATATTTATAGCATATAGTAAAAAGATAATAGGAGATGTTTGTGTAATAGGTTTTGTGACATGTGATTGAAGCTGAGGAAGTGTAGCCATGCAAAGGAACAGGTGAATCCATAACGATTGTGATGAACGTTTTGATTAGGCAAGTTGATTACAATAATTTGTGGGAGTTTAGCTAAAACCTATTTAAGGCAAAGAAAAATGGTTTTAGAAATGAAAGCGACAAGAGAATCTATACATGATCCATCAGTAAACTTTCGTCTCCAATTATGAGAAATTGACAACAAATATTAAAAGACCCATATGTCCCATTGTAGCACAATCAAACAAAACATAGCAGATTTTACGTATCATGATTTTGCCAACCATGACACACATAATTAAATTTAAACTTTGGACTGAGACAATTATTATGGGACCAACCTGCTGATACAACATTCATGTCCACCAGAAAGATCGTTATTTCTTCTATTATACCTGGCATTTTGGGTTTCATGGACCCCAATATCACATTGCATATCTTCACTCCTAATTACACAGGCCCAACCCATCAACTCATATCTTCATTCTTTCATTTTCATTATACCAAATATCATTTATTTCATATCTAAAGTTACATTACAAAAAATTGATTAAAAGACATAATTTAGTAGCATGGTAAGAAATCTAACATCGACTAAAAATAAAACAAACAAATAAATTTTGCATAATTAAATTAGATATTAAAATCATCTAAAATATGTCATAAATATTTATTGGAATATAAAAAATATATTAAAAATTTTACATTAAATAAAAGTAAGATAAATTTATAATATATAAATAAATACAAACTTTATCTTACAAGTTAATATTAAAAAATTGAGTTAGATTTAACGTAAGACTAAGATGTGTCGACCGGTATTATTCACCATTTTTTAATTTTAACATTATCTATTATGATATTTAACAGTAGGAGGGTACAGTTTTATTTACCACACATCAGTAACTTTTTATAATTTTGTTTTATGAATTTTATCTGTTAAATTTTTGGATGTTGGATTCAAGAATTAGGGGAGCTGGAAAGGAATAAAGAAAGAAAAGCATTAATTATAAGAGTGAAGGAGGGTTGCATAACCGATAGAGGTTGAAAGGGTGTGATAATTAAGAACAATAGATATGATGAGTGTTGAATTGGGTGACGTGAGAAGCCGGTAATTATAGGAATCTTGACTATATCTTTAACAAGGGTTATTGTTATTGTTATTGGTATTAGCTAGGTGAGAATGGATAGACAGAAAAAGACAGAATCTAAGGTAGGGCTACCACAGAAGCGAGAGAGAGAGAGAGAGCGAAAACAGGCTCAACAGTAGTAGAAACACGGTTGAGTGCAACCTGTGTTGAATGTTTCATGTGCGAATGCTTTTCTGCTTTTAACCGTGTCTGAGCACAAACCTAAGACGGTAAAACAGAGAAGTAAAATGTGGCATGTGATGATGCCAAAAAGAGATAAGGAGTTGTTAGGAAAAAGGTTAAAATTAAAGAAGCAAAGGTACAAGATGGTGTGTGTGTCCCCTACTCTCTTTAGATCACCCTGGTCCAGCACCAATGACCAAATATTCCAATTCCACATGGCCAAGGTTTGGTAATATACCATAGTAAACGGCTTATGCCACAAAACCCTTCTCCATTCCAGACAACTAGACAAATGCAGAAACCACCCTCTGTCCCCACTACACTTTCCTATCTTCTTTCTCACACAACATTTCAAAACATATCCGATTCCAATCCCCATTTTTTCGTTATTCTTCTTACCTACAACATCTTCCACACTTATATTCTATCTCATTTACAGAATGATATTATGACTCTCATTTGTTTACTCTCTTATATGATTTAGTATGAATTATTAATTAACGTATTACTATTTTTTTTCTTATAAAAATTAATAATTCACACTAAATTATACTAAAGAATAAAGGATGAAAGAAAAAAAAATGAGAGTAAAAGTATAAGTTTTCTTCACGTTATCTCATCGTCAAATAACACACCTCTTTTTTACCTCTTTATCCTCATAGTTAATCTTCGTCACTAAAGCGATTAATCTTTTTGTTCAGTTTTGCTTTTACCCTTTTGTAAAACGAAAACAACGTAATAAGTGAATAACTTTATTAACCAATCTTCATGTAAACAATTAAAATAACTTGGTGAAAGATAAGAAAAGGGCAGCGCAACAAAAACCGTTACAATTAACGGGGAAGGTAATTGCAGATTAAACCCTAAAAGAGGAAAAAACAAATAACAAGAAAACACTAATATAGAAATACACATAGCAGCTGTAGTGTTTAGAGGAATCAGAGAAGTAAAATATATGTAAATAAATAAATACATCAATCAGTGCTGGTCATTTTAAGTCGTCTGATTGGTGAGTCAATCACTGAGGGTGAAGATGATGAGGAAATAGACGGTGGTGATGATGATGACACATCGGAAGTGTCCGAGAGCTTCCTTTTGAGGATCCCTTCCCTTTCCCTGTCTCGGCCTTCAACCTTAGCCTCCTTTGTTGTCATGTAATCCTTCAAACGCTTCACGTCTGATAACTTCACTGGCTTAACTATGAAATCCTCTGCACCCTCCTCCAAACATCTGCATAAATTTCCAGAAATTCAAAATCTTTTTCTTTAACCAATTCAACTCCCGGAAAAACTAAACTCTCCAACACAATGGTACCTGTCTATGCGTGGCAAAACGTTTTCAGAGGACATAATCACCACTGGAGTTTCCTTGAAAGTGGACGATTCCTGTTCCATGTTAACCCTTTAAAAACCGATTCTTGTGTTTTTATTATAGTAAGATTATTTTTATCATTATAATAATGTGGAAATTTGAAGGAACATTGTTTGAATTATTGTCTAACCTTGATTTTCTTCAGTAACTCGTAACCTGTCATTCCAGGCATGCAGTAGTCTGTGATAATTAGATCCACCTTTAAACCCTGCTAAAGAAAAAAATAGCACAACCCAGATTAGAACATTATGGTTTCATTTTTATGTCAGTGTATCTTTTTCTGGAAAATGGAACTGAATTAAATGATCCCCATGATGATACATACTTCAAAACCATTAGTTTCAGAGGGAATTTTCGGCTCATCCAGTAGTCCAAGCAATTGCAGTGCTCTGAGCCCACTATCCACAGCAGTAACTGCAATTTAACAAAGAAAATGTTCAGTTCACAAGGAACAACACTGATAAAGCGAAGATTTTTATGAACAAAAAACTTGTCTTTTTGATTTCATTATTCGAGAGAATTAATTAACCTTTGCAAGCTAAGACTTTGAGCAAGCGTTCGATGACTTTGCGATCAACGAGGCTGTCATCAACTGCTAAAACATGAACCTCTTCGGATTTGTTGGGTGAGAGAGGAAAAGCCTCGATGTTTTCTGACATCCTGGGCCATGAAACGAGAGTGTTGGAGTCCATCTCTTGCTTCGACCAGAGGAAAAGCAAAGCGAGAGAGAAAGAGACAAAGACAGAGACGAAGGAATCCTCAACGTGACGCTTGTGCTTGCTTAGATCTTAAATACAGCTTAGTGTAATATAATAATGTAACATGATATGTTCTTCTGTCAATCTATCCATTATCATATCATGTCACGTCACCATTTTCTTTCACTTTTTTTCTGTAACACATTTGTGGAAATCTTCACAAGGGAAATAAAATATTTTCATACTTGTTAAAGGATAATAAAAATATCTAGATCAACGTTGAAAGAGCAAAAAGGTAATGTTTTTTTACTCTAAAGTTTAATAAATCATGTGTATAAGCTATATATCCTTATTAATATTTTAAAAACAAATTTATTATTGGCATTTTATCGTTACTTTTAAAATTATACATTCCAAAGCTCAAAATACTTTCTGAATGAAATATATTATATAACTAGCGAACACAACACCTGTATTTTCGTATTTTTTAATTTTTAAGAAGTTTAAATTAAAATTAATATTAAATATATAATTAATTTTTAAAATAGTTAATAAATATAAAATTAAAATAATAAGATATGTAAAAAAAAGTTTTTAAAATAATGATTTAAAACAAAATATATTTTTAAAATAACGGTTAAAAGTAAATTATTTATAAAATAACTAATTTTTAAAATAATTAAGAGTAAAATTAGTATTATAAAATATAGACACAAAAAGAGAATTCTCTTTATATATTATCATAGATATTAATTTTTGCAGTTGAAAACATTAAAATTGGATTGGAAAGTATGACATATCTTTACACTAGTATAATTTATTTATAAGTAACTACTCATATTATAATTGTTGAATTTTGTATTACGTCAATGGTTGTTTACAGAAGTTTAGTCAAATTAGAAAATTTTGTTTAATAAAAATTATAATTGGGGTATATAATTTGAAGTTATTATACAAGTAACATTGAACAAAACTCACGAATTTTCATTTAAATGAATTAATCACCTGAAAAATAAATAATTGTTCAATGATATAAACCTCTTGATTTTCAAATAAATGATTTTCAGTTAGCAAGCCAAATAATTACAAACAACTATATTATTTATATAAACATTCTTGTTTATTTATATAAATAACTTACTTAAAATATATTGTGCTTTAAACAAGAAAAAGTATGAAACATACTTTTAAGCGTTAATATTGAGTTTTTTTAGAACTTGTAAAATTAAGTTTGACACCCACTTTAACCTTTTAGCTTTAGAATAAATTTTGTAAAGTTTGTTTACATATGTAGCTGTAGCAAAACTCGTAGAATTAAGATTAACCACTCATTCAAATTATCATGCATTGTGAATACTCTTAAACAATGTTACTTAATATAAGCAACTAAGCATATGTGGAATATCAAATCATTTCCTCAATGGTAAATTTTGTTAAAAAATGCTACTTAACAAGTAATGTTTTAAGTAAGTATTGAATATGATCAAAGACAAACAATAAATAAATAAATATATATATATATATATATATATATATATATATATATAATCAATTGATTTGTGGAAAATAATTAAGTGCATACATTCAATTTTAAAAATGAAAAATGATTTTTTAATAACTTCATTTTGATAATTTTCTATTACCATACGATGGTATTTTCTAAATGATTTTTATTTTTATATTTTTTTATTCTTTTATATTTTTAAACTACTTCAAAAATGTCATCTAAAGAAGGTTGTGTGAAAATTTAGTTGTTAAAATATAAATATAATTTTTAAAAATAATGTAATTATGAATGAAAGATTTTGTATTCCATGTATCAGCTAATATAATATCCGTGTATAATATAAAGTCCCTTTGGCAAAAGCAAATCTATGAGGAAATCACAAAATCTTTAGTATCCCTTTTTCTTCTTCTTATTTTATAGTGTTTAGAGAAGGAGTTCAGATTCTGAAATCCACTTCCAAATAAGATCTCTTTGTATCACAAAACCTTTCTTTTAGTATTAATAAATATTATTATCATTTTGGGAACGCCATATATGGTGTGTGAAAGAGGAGATTTTGGTCAATCCTCGGGATGTGAAAAGATATGACGTGTCAAACAGTGATTGGTCGGATAGGTTGACCCAAAGTCAATGCTTTTCAAAACTGCGCCGTCAAATCCCCAGCTCCCTCAACTGGAACCGACGTAACCACCGCTTTTACCGGCGACACTTTCGCTTCTTTAATTTTTTTCTTTTTTCTTTTCTCCTTCTTCCTTTTGAAGAACCGTTGCGTATCTGATAATTTGTGAAAAAAACCTACGACAGTTTTTTTTTTTTTTAACTAACCTGACTTTTAAGAAAAAAAATCATGTTAGTCAAATAACTTACTTGTTGAAAATATTTATAATAGCTTTTATTCTGAAAATATAAAACTTTTTCTGATGTAAAAGTTCTCAAAAGTAATTTTACTTTTGTATCTAAACAATTTCGATGAGTAATTTATTCTTATAAACAGTAAACATAACCGATTATTTTTAGGTGATTAAAGTGTGTAATTCAAATTAATTAGTTAAATTGCTTTTCTTAAAATTAATTCGATTTTTATATTTATTTGAGGTTTAATTAAGTTTAAATTTTATTATAAATATAAAAACATTCAATTGAATCTTTATAAATTTTTATGATTTATTAAGTATTTAATAAAATAATAATTTTTAATTAAATTTTTACCGTTTAATATTTTATCTGACTATTATTTTATTTCATGATCTGATGTAGTTATCGTATAATTTTATAACTTTTACTCATTCTTTTATTTTTAAAAGAAATAATAAAAACATAATAGTGGGTAAACGATTTGTGACGAGACTCCGAGCAGAGTGGAGCGTGCAGAGTATCTCTGTCTTGAAGTGATAGCATGCACGTTTTGCCACGTGTACTGTTCTTTTTCTTCATTATTAGAGTCATGTAATGATTTATTTTGAAACAATTATAAATATAATTGGTCATTATAAGATTAAAAGTTAAAATAAAAATTTGCTATTATCAAAATTAAAACATTAATATTTTCTTGCGTATGAGACTAGATTAAAACATCTATATTTTATTACGTATAAGATTAGAGGTTAACGGGTAAGTATGGATAATAACTTTCATATATTCTGTTTATTGGATAAATATTTATCTTCTATCTATTTTTATATTTTGTGATATTTTAGATACTTATATATTATTTTAATATTTAAATATTTACATATATTTATGGATATTTATAAAAAATAAAATATTTAATAACATATTTTAATATAATTTAAGTAAAATATAATATATAATATTCGTATATTTTAAATAAAATTAAAATAACTTAAAATAAAATTAAAATAACTTATTTAAACAATATCGAATGATAGTTTATTAAAAAAATAAGATTTTTTAAAATTAATCAATAAAAAATAATTTATTCAGATATGTAAATATTTTAATTATATTTTTTTAATTTTCTTTAATTTAAATTAAAATATAACATGTACGATTACAATTATATCCATACATGACCTATTAATCGTAGATATAAAAAATGTTCTACTCATCACACGTGATATCTATTTCCAATATTGAATTTTTACTTATTGTAAATTTTATCTATCACACGTGATATCTATTTCCAATATTGAATTTTTACTTATTGCAAATTTTATCTATGGATACATATTTTGTTTACATTCATATATGAGAGCCTTTAATTATTGTCCTATTTATTTGTTTTAAGATTATTTTGATATTAGCTTTTTCGCAATTACATTTCCTTATGCTTTTCTTTTTGTAACAAATCAAATAGAATAGTAAGAAAATACTATTTAAAATGTTTCATGTGCCAGTGAACCCAAATATCTTGTATCACTTTTTATTTACACTATTTCTGACCAAAGTCGCTGCTTTTGTAGAACAGAAAATTAGATGTCAATAATTCAAATTAAAAAACTAAAATTTTCGGATTATAAAATTATGAAGAGACTAAAATTATATTTTATCTTGAATGAAAAAAAAAATTATTTTCAAATTTTCAAATTTTCAAAAAAAAAAAAATATATATATATATATATATATATATATATCACTATTAAAAATTATTATAT
>Ga0099822_1012473_pt1 | contig 10160 bp, 6 predicted proteins | sample CowpeawhiteBW_FD_76839 | JGI IMG/M metagenome (GOLD analysis project Ga0099822, IMG submission 76839) | Root nodule microbial communities of legume samples collected from California USA - Cow pea white BW | ecosystem: Host-associated > Plants > Roots > Nodule | place: USA: California | collected... | reverse complement strand
ATATATATATATATATATATATATATATATATATATATATATATATATATATATATATATATATATAAAAGGTAGTAGCTTTATTTATTTATTTCACTAGTCTTCTATCTTCACGTTTTTTTCTTCATATATTTCTTCATATATAATTTTTTTTAGTTTTCTAAAATAGATACAGTTCTTTAGAGTTCAGACTATACAAATATACTATTTATACAATAATAACAACAAAAATTTTAAAAGTAATCATATATTGAACATACTAATCACTCATATTTCCACCTCAATTTCACAACTTTTATTATGGACTTCTGATCCTTTGGAGGTGCATCTTCATTTGCTCTCACCAAAATGGTGACCATCATAAAAGAAAAACACAACACAAGGGTAAACTAGTTTACAAAAGAGTTGTCCTAAGACCTAATTCATACATGAGCAACTACAATGAATTCACATAACTACACATAAACAGATGACACTAAACTCTATTATCTAGATACATGCATGTAGAATCAAAATCACTAGAGACTTGCACTTGTGGTGGCCTCTACTACTCTATAGAGGTCATTGCCAATGGGTTTCACCCTACCACACACAAGGTTAATCCATGATCATCTAAGACCAATGGCAGAACTATTTAAGGACAGGGACTCCCCCAAAATTTTAGAAATTTATTTTTTTATATATATTTATATATTGTTTATATATTATTTATATTAAATTTATATTATGAAAAATTATAATAAAAGATAAAATAAAAATTTCGATGGAGACATTGATTTTAAAAGAGATTATAGTTTTTTTTTTCTGGCTATAAGAACTTTCCATCATATAAATTATCATAAAAGTGTGTGAGGAGAAATAAATACAAAGAGATAGATTAGAAAACAGAGGTTGAAGAACATTGTGATAATTGTGATTTATGAATATAAATTTTATCTTTTTCTAGATAGCTAAGAGGTGATAAATTTATATTAGAAAGATTATGATAAAGAGTAAAAGAAATGATTCTTTTTTTGAAAGAGGAAGGTTTGTGATAAAGATGAAAAAAATGCATCTACATTAACTAAACTTAAGAAATTAAATTTCACGAGAACCAATAATTCAAGATAATGAAAAACAAATCTCTAAAGTTCCTATAGATACATATAATGAATTTAAAAATTCATTAGAACGCGAACCGAAAAAAACGTCCTCAAATTTGACAATACCCACAAAATCAAATTGATGAGGTACGAAGAGCTTATAAAAATAGTATTCATGATTTTGTATCATGATATATGTCAACACCCAATTTCGTCCGGGTAAATAACATATTTTTTTGAAAAAAAAAATAATAATAATAAATATAAATAAAATAAAATAATATATATACATATATTTAAAAATTAGTGTTAAATAAAAAAAAGGAATAAAAATAAATTGTCTTAAAAAAATAATTAATTATAATAAAAAAGAATTAAAAAATGTTTCTAAAATTTATGTTTTTTTTAAAGTTAAGTAAAATAAGGTTTTTTTTAGATTAAAAAATTATTATTAATTATTAATTATTTTTTGTTTTGTTTAATTAAAATTAAAAATTAAAAAATTAAAAAGTTAAAAAATTATTTTATTATTAATTAATTTTCGTTTTTTTATTAATTAAATTTAAAAATTTTAAAAATATACAAAAACAGTTTTTGAAAGAACGGCGGTTCCTCAATGGTCTCAACTTCCTCCAATTACTCGTTTCAACTTCTTCCAATTGCTGCTTAAGCCATCTTTTAATTCACGTTGAAATTCATTTTGAGGAGAGGGGGAGAACACTCACACCACCTTACAGGAGGATCTCCACACTTCCATTCATCCACCAATTCACGCTTCATCTTTTCATCCTCTTTCCCAAAAAATATATGAACAGTGGGTTTTCTTCCCCAAGGATTCATCCTAACACTACTTCACGCATCACCCTTTGCACTCATTCAAGCAATCATTCAAGCAAGCACATCGCAAACGATACAACAAGTGAACCATAGAATATAGTGAAGGTACGTTTCCACTTTGGTGTTTAACTTGCGGCATAAATTAAAGGATAAGTATACAATGTTTCTCTTTTTTGTTACAATTACAAATGATCACAAATAAGAACAAAAATAAAATTGAATGGGGTAAAATGGTTGAGAGTACTCTTCTGTGTTGAAAGATTGGGTTCAAAGGAGATCGAAAGCAGAGAAGAATTAGGGCATTTCTTTTCTATTCCTGGAATGGCACTTTGAAGAGGATTGGAGAAGAGAACCTTGGTGTTTTGGTGTTTGGTGTTTGATCTTGAGAAAAACCTAACCCTAGCACGAGAGGGAAAAGGGGTAGCATTCGCGGACACTAGCAACATCGTTCAAGTGTGGTGGCAGTGCTGACGACGATAGCTTGACGGTATCGGAGTGGCACGATGTTGGTCAGGCGAAGATGAAGCGAACATGGGGATTGCTATGTAGTAGCGTTTCTGCGCAACTGAGAGAGGAGGAGTGATGGCCAGCACTGCCATTGGGGGTGGCACAATAATGGTGGCCATTTGATGTTTATGGTTGATAGCCGCGCGTGGTGGAAAAATGTCGTGAGGTGGAAGATGAGAATAAAGCGGAAGCAGTGTTTTAATTTTTGAGGAATTAATGAGAAGGGTCTTAGGGTAGATTTAATTTATTTATTCTTTCTTCATGTACCTGCATTCCCCAATGTAATAATCCCACTCGTTTTAAGTTTTATTTTACCTTCACGTACCTGCATTTCCATTAAGTACACACCCCACTCTTTTATTTTCCTTTTTTAGGCTAGGATGTCTTTACTTTATGCACCATGCGTTTCTCTTTATGCATCCCGTTTTCATGTGTATAGTTTTTCTCATTGCACCCACATACTCAGTTATGCACTCTTATTTTCTATTTCCAATTTTACCTTTTTTAATTAAATCTAACATTTCAATCATATGATTTTCTCAAAATATTTTAAATTGAAATAAAAATTAAAATAGTTTTTAAAATGATAAAAATAACAATAACTAAAATTTAAAATTATTTTCCTTATTTTATCTTTTAGTGTCTAATCGATCGTTCGCGTCGCACGACACTTCTTTTTAAAATAAAAATTATAAAAATTTCTTTTAGTGTCTAATCGACCGTTCGTGTCGCACGACACTTCTTTTTTAAATACAAGAATTATAAAAATAATTTTGGTATCTAATCGACCGCTCGCATTGCACGATTCTTCTTTTTAAATAAAAATTATAACAATTATTTTTTGTGTCTAATCAACCGTCGCACATAAAATTGTTTTGGTGTCTAATTGACCGCTCGAGTCGCACAACACTCAATTTCAAAATATAAAAAATTATAAAAATATTTTGGTGTCTAATCGACCACTCTCATCGCACGACACTCCCTTTCATAAATACAAAGTATAAAAAATGATTTTTGTGTCAACCCGGCCATACGCGGCATGACACTTATTTTCAAATATGTCAAAAGACAACTTTAAAAATTAAATATTCTAATCAAGTTTTATCAAGAACTACGTGATCCTTGATTCTCTATTATGAATGGAGATACGTAGGAGCAGGGCAAGTCCTTGTTAGGTTCACTTCCCAAAAATCAAAAGATTTTCCAAATCATTTTCAAATAGTTTTATAAAGAACTATGTAGCCCTGATTTCTCATTTTTAATGAGAATATGTAGGACCAAGGTTTTAACCCTTGTCGAGTCCCTTTTCACTCAAAAAATATGTTTTTTCAATATTTTCTTATTTTTGGGAAAAATAAATATATAAAATAAACACATCTCTTTTGAAAATTTAGTCGAGTCCCTTTTCACTCAAAAAATATGTTTTTTCAATATTTTCTTATTTTTGGGAAAATTAAATATATAAAATAAACACATCTCTTTTGAAAATTTAATTAAAGGTACCTCCTTTTAGGCGGGTGCTTTAGGGTCCTAATACCTTTCCTATGCGTAACCAACTCCCGGACCCTAAATTTGGTTTTCGTAGACTTTATTTTATTTTTACGGTTTTCCATAGTTTTTCAGAATAAACTATGGTGGCGACTTCTAATCTCTTTTTCCAAATGAATTTATTTTTAGTTCGTCGTCCTATCGCGATTTAGGTTGCGACAATATAATAGCGTGATTTAATAACGAATGATAGTCATATTTTTTTTTAATTCTACAATTATGTATTTGTTTTAAGCAGAGGAAATGAAGAGAAAAAATGAAAAGTTTTTTTTTCTAACTAAAAAAATTATACGTAACAAATTTAATTTGGCGTCCCTAAATTTTTTGTCCAAGTTTCGCCACTGTCTAAGGCCATTATCTTGCCTTAGACTAGGACCTCCTGCTACTCTCACCACATGAACCATTCTACTCTATTTGCGTGAGAATGATTTAGGAAGTCACCTTACTTGAATCCATAGTCCAATGCATACACTAAAATAACACTACCATAAAATATTCCTATGAGACCAATGGAATTACGTCAAACACATACAATGCTCATATATATATATATATATATATATATATATATATATATATATATATGTGTGTGTGTGTGTGTGTGTGTGTGTGTGTGTGTTAACAAACCCATTATCATCATAGTTTAACAACAATACTTTCACAATCATATACATCCTTAATCATATTTTCAAATTCACATTTTATTACAACAGCATACCAAGTCAAGTATCAAAAATACCACATCATTCATCCATAGCTTCATAAATAATATTTTTAAAATTAACTCGGTCAATCACATGTTAAAAATAAGAAATTTAAAATTTTGAAGCAATTCTCGCTTAAACGACAAGGCTCTAGCTTACGCTAAAGATTCTTGCTTAAGAGACAAGGACTCTTGCTTAAGCTAAAGATTCTCGCTTAAGCTAAAATTAAACAAAAAAAAAGAGTTCTAGTCATTTTCTCGCTTAAGCTAAAAATTCTCGTTTAAGCTAAAATAGCATATTTTCACATGTTCTCAACCTGCAAAAACCAAAACCCCAAACCATTAATATTTCACATGCGTTCATAAAAAAGAACAATTTCAAACAATTCAATCTACCAAATTATAACATGCAAGACAAATTTATTTCCGTCAAAAGAGAATAGCTCCCCTCACCTCAAACATAGACCAAAATTGAGACAACCAAGAACCCCCAAGATGATATTTAAGCTATAAAACCCTAATTCAACCTAAAAGAACCAAAACCCAAGAACACAAGAACGAATTAGAGCTCTGATTATGATTAAAGTGGAATTAAACACACAAAAACAGAAAAAAGGAGGGGGAGGTCATATTAACAACTTACTCAAAGGAAGAAAATTTTTGGGTAAATTCAAAGAGAATTTTGCCACGAACCCAAATTTTCCCTCTGATTCAAGAAAGGATGAAGATTCAGAGGAGAAGGGGAAGAATGAGCTGCTTGAGAGTTGAGAAGAACGAAGAGAATGGAAAATGAAGAACGAGAGTTGTTGGTTAGGAAAACTAACTTCGGTTCTTTTTAATGAAGCAAACTTTCTAAAATATAAGGGTTTTACACTTATTCATTTAATTTTATTTGTGAGTTTTTGAGGTTCACAAATTTAACCAGCCAAATAAGTAATTTTTTTAATTATTTCTATTCTAATGAGTGTTTTACTTGATTTGTAGTGTTTTCTTAGCTTCTTATAATGTTTTGGGCACTTTAAAGTTTTCCTTTTGTTATTCCTAGGAAAACAACCATTACCAAGGAAAACTGCTTTAAATTATATAAATTGGTTTTGTGTATCAGCAATATCTTCTTGAATACTATATTTGCTAAATTTATTTAGATTACAACTTAAAGATTTGATTATTAATGTAGTTTTTTTAATATGAAATATTGTTTAAATAATCAAATTGAATGGAATTACTTGTAGACAAGTTATATGTTTGAGCAGTGTGTAAATGCATTTAAACCTTAGAAATTATTTTATGAATTTGTGTATTTTAGTGTTTTATATATCACTTGAATGGTGCTCAAGGGATGGCCATCCACTTATATGTGCATCATTCAAGCATCCACTTAGTTGTTAAAGTGACAAGACTCCTTGCTGAAGTTACGATTTGGGGTTTGAGTTATAGAGGTACTATATTAACCTTTTTCTTTAAGCTCAAATGATACATGGTGACTCAAGTGATGAAGAGTTGGTATTGTGACAAGGTTTTGGGAGATCTTTTAGCATGAATGAGGAGTTTAAGAGGTATTATTTCCACTTAATTGATATAAATTGTCACTTAAGAAAATTTTTCGTTTTTCAACTGAGGATGAAGTAAAAACAATTATTTCTCCTTCAAAGACATATCTATCCGGTGTTGGCATGAAACTGAAGTAAATATCCCTTAAAACAACAAAGTTGTAGCTTAAGCATGGAAGATGTAATAAACTTTTTTTTTGTTTTAATAATGCATATCACTCAAGTGATAGTTACTTGCTCAAGCAATGTGAAAGTAACTTTCAATACATATGTATGCTTAAATAACCACTCTCCATCCACTACAAAAATATGTAATTGCAATGGAGGTTTATTAGTGAAGGTTATAATAACCTCCAGTAAAATTTAATTTCCTAGAGGTTTTAGAAACCACAATAACGTACCCGTGGTATTTTAAAAAAATCCAGTAAAATTTAGATTCATACCTTATTTTTTATTTTTGTTTTTGTTATTCTTTTATTTCCAAATCTTCTCTGTTCTCGGTCTATTACCTAAGAGAAATAAGAAACAATGATGATGTGTCGAGAGTCTTTCGTTTTTCTCCTACTGTTTTCTTTTCTGCGTGCCTCCCACCCGTGAACACGCTATTTCTAAGACGAAGCAACTTTCAATATTAAGGTGAAGACGCTCCCACCGTTACCCTAGGAGGAAGAAAAAGCAGTTTTCGCTCGTTCTCTGCGTGTCTCCTACCGTTCTCCCTGGTGTTTGAAGGTCAATACTACCTCCCACTGTTCTCCCAGCGTCTTCGAAGGTGAAGACGTTCTTTCTCTTTCAATTTCATCTCATTGCATTCATTTTCGTCTCAATCCCATTTCGTCTCAATGCCTCTTTCGATTTTTGGATTGATTTCGATTTCTCTTTTTCTCATGCCCTAAATCAGTGGGAAGTGATGAAATGCTTCTAACAACCAAGGTATGTGTGAATTTGTATAAACTACTGCATAGTAATTTCTTATTTTTGTTTATCGTTTCCTTATGTTATTTTGATACTATTTTAGCTGTAAAGAATGAGGATAGACACAGGAAGCTTTGGATACATTTTCTGAATCCCAATACCTTATCACTGAAGAACTTGATTTGAAGCTCGGAAAAGTGGATTTCGATATGCTTGGCACTTGCAAAGAAAAAAGTAAGAATTTAGCTTTATTTGTAAAACATTTGAATGCATTATAGTACTTTTGATGTTGTTTATTGATTCTGGTCGAGGATGTTGAATTTCCTGTAGCAACTCATTTATTTGATATTATAATATACTTTTGTTTTGTTCTCTGTCACTTGTGCAAGCAAAACATGCTTCAAGATTTTTTTACTCATTGTACTATGTGAATTGATATTCGTAAGATCTGTTGTTTTAAGAACTGCAAAAATGCATAATTACATACGGTGTTTCCTTCATAATTCTATAGTTGATAACTATATAGTACTAACTAATTGAATGAATAATGTTCTAGTTGTATGAGTTAAGTGTACTTTTTACTAGAGACTTTTACTTTTCCTCTTTCTCTTTATCAGTGCGTTGAGAAGACGAAGAAGCAGGTTCGTGCTTATCAGCGTTTGCTCATGGAAAAATGCGTACCTCTCATTCGTGTCTCTGATTTCGTCTCTATGCATTCACTCTTTCATAGCCAAATTGATTATGATGATGTAAAATATGTTACTCTTTCATAGCCAAATTGATTATGATGATGTAAAATATGTTCACCTACAGGTAATAAAAAACTTTCATTCCTGGTGTAAAATATGTTAAATTTTAAGAATTTAATTTCATGTTCCTCTTTATAATAGATTGTTGAATTTGTGTTGAAGCTACAAGTGAAGAGGATACTTTGAATGGTGAAGATGAAGATGGATTTCTGACGGCTTTTAAGATTTATTCTATCATATACCAGACTAGTACTGTAGGTGAAGATGCTAACTTTGTTGGTAGTGTTTATCAGTACCAAACCAGTAAATGTTCGTGCTTCATGATGGCAAGACAAGCTTGCTCTCGAGGTATGTCACTGAAGAATAACATTGATGTAGGTTTTTAAGTACAGCAAGCACTGTAGAGTTTCTGACAAGTGTGTAGATCACTTTGATCATCATTGTCGAGTATGAGTATATATCTTACTATTTCTTTAGTTATCACTCAAGTTATGTTCTGAAGGACTGTTGCTACCTTGGTTTGCAGTGGCTTAACAACTGTATAGGGAAGAAAAACTACTGCCAATTTTTTACACTCATGGTTGCAGCTATGCTCTTGGTAAGCAATATTGTCCATCTTAATCCATTAAAATCACTAAAAGAGGATCTTAAATGGATTTTAATGGATGAAAGTTTGTTTTAATTTATTGAAAAAGAGTGTGTAAACCAATTAAATCGTGATTTTAATCAATTAAATTATTCTTCTTTGTACTTCCAACAACTTGAAGAACATTATAATACATTAAAATTGTTTTTAATCCGTTTAACACTTTTTTTTTTTTGCATTTAGCCTTTAACATGACAGCTCAAAATGAATTTTTTCTTTCACAATCTATGCCTAATCAAGGGTGAAAGAAACATTTACACAAGATTAAACACGAAATTACAACTCAAAACACAGAGATTGAACAACCAAACTACATCAAATCTTCAAGCTTTTGTATCAACACTCCTACGGAATTGGAAAATATAATTCTGATTGAAATCATCAGTGTTTGGAAGTCAACCTCTATTGCCAAAAATAATCTTTCAACTTTTTTTACCTTGTCTCCGTATAAAGAGTCAACTATTTCTGTTTGAACCATCTCAAACTGTCTTAATAACTTTTGCAACATGGCATAACCTATAGAGCATCACAAGTATGGATTTGTATTTCCTAGTCATTTTCATTTTGACTAACTAATGACAGGTCTATACATGATTTTTGCACCTTGGGATTGAGATTGCAGTTTATTCTTCAATGGTTGACTGGGATACTAGTGCTTATCTTTTGTTTTGTCAGGAGGAAGCAATTTTCTGTGGATATATCCTCCAAGTTAGGAACCAGTTTCTCTTTGGTTCCCTTTGTTCTCGTGGTGGTGAGCATTCTACCTCTCCTTCTCCCTCTTATGTGATTACTATCTTTCTTTCGTACTGGTTATATATTCTTCTGATAAACTAACTTATTTGATAAAATTATTTGAGACTATTTCCTGATGCAGTTATTCTTATTTTCACTTGTGAAATTTTCAGTCCATCTGCACCATTCTAACTTATTTGATAAAATTATTTGAGACTATTTCCTGATGCAGCTATTCTTATTTTCACTTGTGAATTTTTCAGTCCATCTGCACCATTGTTGCAATGATTGCTACCGTACCAGTTGTTCATCTTTTCTTCTTTCATATCCTTCTCATTAAAAAGGTAAGTTTGGTTGTTGTTTGGTGTGTTGGTTGTTCGGTTAACACTTAATCTTGAAAGTAATTTTATTTATCTCTGTTTGAAAACAAAACAGTAAATAATTACATAAATCCTTTGTCACATAACTTTTTCTATTTAAATCGGCCATGTGTAGTGGTTGATGGTTTAACCTACATACTTCTTGTATATGCATTTCAGTTTAACAATATTCTAGAAATTAACATTAATATATTTTTTTCTTTTTAACTTTGAAACTTTAAAAAGAAATTCTATGTTAACAGTATGGGTAAGATATTCTAAGTACATACATTCTTTGTTGGTACTGAATATATTCTAAAAATTAATGAGTTTAATTATGTGTATTATAGGTATTGGGAACTGATGAAGGATTGACCCCAACCAAGGATGGAGGCAAATGTTTAAGAAGACTTAGCATGTTTAGAAAGGAAGTTCACTAATCCTTCATCCCTTTCATTTGTGTTTGTTATTTTTGATTCCCTAAGTTGACTTAGTTGAATCAACTTTAGTTGACTTGTTGACCTTTGACTAGGTT
>Ga0099822_1012465_pt1 | contig 10166 bp, 3 predicted proteins | sample CowpeawhiteBW_FD_76839 | JGI IMG/M metagenome (GOLD analysis project Ga0099822, IMG submission 76839) | Root nodule microbial communities of legume samples collected from California USA - Cow pea white BW | ecosystem: Host-associated > Plants > Roots > Nodule | place: USA: California | collected... | reverse complement strand
GTTTTGGTGTGTAAATGGAATGAATCAAAAGGTTCGACAAGGGTTAAAAGTCTGTTAAAAATTAGCTAATATTAAAAAAAAAAAAAAATTTAAAATTTTAAAAAATAATATATTTTTTTTTTTTAATATAAAAGTATTTTTTTTTTTTTTTTACCATAGACGAAACAAATTTATGGAGAAGTTGAAATTTTCATTTTTACAGAAAGAAACGTTGCTATTACATTTAATCTTAACATAAAGAAAGTTGAATTGAGATAGAAAAAATTCATTGAATATTTTGAAGCATGGGCACATAACTAAAACAAAAGACAGTTAATAAAAAAATAAAATATTATTTATAATTTTTCTAATCGTTATTTTAAGAGTAGTGGTAATTGGTAAAATAATTAAGAGTAAAAAAATATAAAAATTAATGTTAACAATATATATATATATATATATATATATATATATATATATAAAGTATTAATGTTTTAATCATCACTTTTAATTAAACTATTGATTAACATTCAATATTTTAAACATATTGAATGAATTGATTGGCATGTAAGAGTAAATATTTCACTTTTGGTTTCTTGTGGTCAATTTAAATATGCTCTTAATATACTTTTATTATAATTTCTTATTAATTTTTGTATATAAATAAAATCAGGGTTAAAAAAAAATCGTATTTAATGCCTTAAAAATATAGTAAATTGTATTTAACTTTTTAAGTAAGAAAATTAATGAAAAAGTAATTTGAAAGAGATTTAGTATTACTGCTAATCCCTGATTTTGGTGAAAATTGGATTTGAAGTTCCATTAGTAAAAGAAATAAATATAAATTACAACCTATTTTTATTTAGACTATTAATTTTAAAACTTTCAATTTAAGCGAAATGATGATATAAAAATAATTTATACTTACAAAAACAGCAATAAATTTCAATAAAACAACTAGTTTAGATTCTAAGAATCAATATTTTCACATAATAACTTAAAGTAGAAAAAAGGTTGAATGCATAATAAACAAGCAATAGAAAACAATCATACATGAACAAATAAGGTAATAAATGTAAACAAGAAGAAACAAATTGTGAATGTGCCAAACTTTACCAGTAAAACAAAAAATTGATAAAAGTCATTCTCATCCTGTCATCATTAAATTTCTAATTAAAATACAATAATTTCCTATTTAAAAACCCATCTTTTATAGTAATTTTCATTTAAGTGACACTTACACTAAACTTCTTGAAAATTCACTTACCTACACACACACACACAATAATTGTAATTTTTCATATTCTCCAGGACCTGCTTGGTTTTAGATAACTTATTCATAAAATCAAATTCATTTTTCAAGTATTCAAAACAATCAGGGACGGATCTATGGAGAGAGAACCATACCTCCCAAATTTTTTTATATTTATATAATTTAATATATATAATTTCAAATATTTCTTTTAAAAATTTAATATATTTTTAATATATTTGTTATATTTGATATTTTTAAAATATTTTAAATATCTATATTTATATATAAAGAAAATTTTCTCTATTTAATTATTTTTTTAATTTGACTGATTTTTTATACATAATCATAACAATTAAAAATTAATCAAAAAGTAAAATTATAAAAATTATTTATGTTTAATTTTATAATTACAAGAATGATAATAATAATAATTTTTTTTATTATCATAAAAAATTAATACAATATTTTCATTTCTTTATATAAAAAATAATTTTGGATTTAATTATTTTTTTTATATTTGTTAAAAATTAGTATTTTCATCCTTGCAACCCACGGGACTTTTTTAAATATAATATTTTTTGTAAGGACAAAAGTTTTTGAAATATTCAATAATTTGTATAATAAAAATATGATGTTTTTAAAAAATTTATAAAATATTTTTGTTCAACTTGTTTTCAACGTTAAGAATCGAAGAAGAAATGAAGATAAAAATAAATTAATCTATATTTATACAAACGAATCGGTTAAAATAAGAAAAATAATAATAAATTACATATTTATAATATTTTTTTGTTAAATAATTTTAGAAATTTTTTTTGTACACAACGTTTATTATTTTTTAATTCAACATTTGTTGTAACATTAAGTTAGTTCTCCCGTTTCTTTTTAATTATAATTTGGTGTCGATTTTTTAAAAATTTAATACAATTTAGTTTTTTTTATTAATTTTTTTAAAATAAATTAAGATTTTTTCATAAAAAGAAGGTAAATAAAAAGTACTTTTTTTGTTAATTTTGATGAAAAATTCTTGATATGCTTGACAAAAAATTAACAAAAGTATTAACATTTATGTGAAAACAATACAAAAATAATTAAACCAAAATTTTGATCCCAAGATATTGGGTTGATGATCGATACCGCAAACAATAACTTTAAGTGGAAATTTCATTCTTCTCCTTCTCGTGTATTTGTCATTCTCTTTCGCTCTGCATTTAACTTAATATTTGAAAACTATCTTCGACGAATCCAACATATATGGTGAAATAATAAAATTTCGCACCTTTTATCTCCTCAATTTTATATCAACCATGACCACTTTCTTGAAACTTTACGAGTTTACTAACTAACAACATTCATGATGACGATCAAACAGCAGAAAATTTGGTGTTTGCAGCAAGTTGGCAGTAAGAAGAAAACAAGAGAATTGTGAAAGCAGACGTAATGCACTTGCACATAGCTCCAAGATACCATCACGGAAGTTCAACAGAGGAGTGTCAGGTTGTGACTTAAGTTTGGTTCTTGGATTTTCTCATTTCTACAACTAATAAGTGAATTTTGTTCAGATCACTGATTCCTTCTGACATTATAAAAGGGTGTGTGTGTGTGTGAATTCTCAGTATAAACTTTTTAGATACCAAAAGTAAAAGAATCACGGAAGCTTTGCTGGGGAACGTGGTTGTGTCACTGTCCTCTCTCTTTCGTTTTTTTCCTCAAAAGGGTAGTGATTTTCTTCTGCGGTTTTGTTCTATCTTTGGTGTTACTGCCACCTATGCACTTCAAACGTTTTTGTTCTGTTCAGGAGTTCATTCTCTTTCTTCTTCTCCTACTCTTCCTACCCATGTTCGCATCAAAATTCTGTTGTGGAGTTAATGATGGGAACATATATTTCAATGATAACATTGATGTTGTTTTAGCAAATAGAATCTGAAAAGCAATTGCTTTCACTCTCAGGTTTCTTAGTTTAAAGCTGTTTCAGAGGAAATTTCGTTTGAACTTCCTCTGAAAGTGAGATAGGTAACACTTCTCTTTTTAAACCGTTTTGCTATGCAGAAACCACCTTAATTCTGACATCACATCAAGCAACCCCAACAGAAAACTAAAATGACACTGCATTTCTACGTATCTTTTTTATGACCTGAATTTCTCTGCTACTTTTGTTCAGTGATTTCTTGAGAAGCACGTTTGGCACCGTAGATAAGATGGCTGACAAAGATAGCGTTTATGCACCAGAAAATAAGAGGAGAGCTCCAATTTTCAGTTTCTTTAAAGATGCTAGGTAGGATTTAATAGCATTTCAAATGAGTAAATTTAGATACTTTTTTTGAGAAGTTCTCTCCCAGTTCAAATAATTTATGTACCTTAATTTAGAAAATCTAAACGAATGGAGTGACCATTTTTAGATACATAAATTGTTATTAATGGTTGGAAAAATTATATTTCTTGTATCTTTTTGTTTCCTTTTATTCTATCTGCTTTTGTTTTTATATCTTTCTCCTTCTTTTCCCCTTGTGTACAAGGAAAGTATCTTCTTTTGTTTTCCAGAAAAAGCCAAAACTTTCGGCAAAATGTTTAGTCTGTTCATTCAAAAAAATACACAGTTCTGATTTTAGTTTGTCATTCTAAATAGTTGTTCTGTTACACTCCTAGTTCTGATGCAGTTTCTGATTTTCATCTCAATGCAGACTAGTTTTCAAATATGACAGTCTTGGTTGTGAAATATTATCAATTGCATTGCCTTCAGCACTGGCTTTGATAGCTGACCCTGTTGCTTCACTGGTTGACACAGCATTTATTGGTCAAATAGGTATTTTTCTTCTACTTTACCAGCTTTGAGCTCAGCACAGACATGGCTATCTATTGTTGAATTATTGGTTCATACCTACAGGTCCAGTGGAGCTTGCAGCTGTAGGGGTGGCCATAGCACTCTTCAATCAGATATCAAGAATTGCAATATTCCCACTTGTCAGTGTCACTACCTCTTTTGTGGCAGAGGAAGATACCCTTTCTGGAGACACTCCTCAAGAAGTAGAGAAGAATGAATGGTTGGAGGCAGCTCCAATTATGGATGCTGAAATAAAAGAACTAATACCACTTAACATAGGTATCTTCTGGAGTGACGTGTTATTGCTGCACAGAAGAAAAAATGTTTTATACATGGCACATTTTAACCCTTCTTTTTTCAGATTTGACTGCTATTGACTGTAATATAGCTAAGTTTGAGCATAAGAGAAGGCAAATCCCTTCTGCTTCTTCAGCATTACTAATCGGTGGCATTCTTGGCATCATCCAAACAGTGTTCCTCATATCTGCTGCAAAACCTTTATTGAACTTCATGGGAGTAACCTCAGTAAGTGCTTCATTGAAATATTGAGAATGTTTCTTTTAGTTTTTCAGTAGTTGCTAATTAGTACATAATATTTATACAGGACTCTCTTATGCTACACCATGCACATAAGTACCTGACATTGAGGTCCCTTGGTGCTCCTGCTGTTCTTCTCTCTTTAGCAATGCAGGGAATCTTCCGAGGATTTAAAGACACTAGAACACCTTTATATGCCACATGTATGCCTTAACAGAATTGTATTGTTACATTTTTGAGTGTAGCAATAGCAATATCTTTCTGTTATCTGATTCTAATGACTCTTTCTCTTATGTGGTCTAGTGGCAGGAGATTTGACCAATGTAGCACTTGATCCTTTATTCATATTTGTTTTTCGGTTGGGGGTCAGTGGTGCAGCTATTGCTCATGTCATATCTCAGTAAGTCTTATTTCATCGCACTGATTAAACTGCTACTCAAATATGGATGAATCTGCAAACACCTTTTGGCCTAAGTCATCTCTTATTTTCTAATTATCTGGGAATTTAGGTACCTAATGTCACTTATACTCCTGTGGTGCTTGATGGAAAAAGTTGATCTTATACCACCAAGCATCAAGCATTTACAATTTCATCGATTCCTTAAAAATGGTAATGATTTATTTTGCCAGACCAAAACCTTGAAAAGGGAATGGCATGTACAATTATTTGTTGCTTCTGAGATTTCTTTCTACCTTACTCTTATCTTTCCTTTTGCATTCAAGTTGACTCTTTTACTATTAAATGTTTGACACTACATTTGTGCTTTCCTGTTTCCATTTTTGTCATCCAGGTTTTCTGCTATTTGTAAGAGTAATTGCTGTGACATTCTGTGTGACACTGGCAGCATCATTAGCTGCACGCAAGGGACCAACATCCATGGCTGCATTTCAAGTCTGTCTGCAGATTTGGTTAGCAGTGTCCCTTCTTGCTGACGGTCTCGCTGTTGCTGCACAGGTTAGACACAACCACACCGTCCATTGATCATGCATGTTTCTTTCATAACAAAACCTTCATAACTTCTATTATGATATCATGCTTTTTTCAGGCTATTCTTGCAGGTGCATTTGCAAACAAGGACTATGAGAAGGCCGAAGCAACTGCATATCGAGTATTACAGGTTCTTCACAATGTGAAAATATTTCCCTATCTTTGTGCCAGAAATTGATTACCTGCAATTTAACAAGCAATTGTACTGCAGCTGGGTTTGGTTCTGGGGTTTGCTCTTGCATTCATTCTTGGAATAGGACTGCTTCTTGGAGCTAAACTATTTACCAGAGATGTTCATGTCCTTCACCTCATCAGAATTGGAATCCCGGTAACTTAAGCTCAAATCACTACCTTATCTTTTCAGCTCCAAAACGGTGAAACTCAAATTCATAATGATTATCTTGATCAGTTTGTAGCAGCCACTCAACCCCTCAACGCTTTGGCATTTGTATTTGATGGAATCAACTTCGGGGCATCTGATTTTGCATATTCAGCCATTTCTTTGGTGGGTATTGGGTATTTTTCTTTCATGTTACAATAGATTGTAATGCACTACTTCTTATAAACAATGCAGGTTCAATATTCAAAACTGTTTCATACTATTGTATGGTATTAAGTAAGTATGAACCAAAGAATCGCTAGAATAGAAACTGATTTTTTTTTCCTCGTTATGATCTTCTTTTCACTTTCACAGGTTGTGGTGGCAATTTCCAGCATAATTTGTCTGCTTTTTTTATCATCTGTTGGCGGTTTCATAGGAATTTGGGTTGCTTTAACAATCTATATGGCTCTTAGAGCAATTGTGGGCATTCTGAGGTAATAATTCACTTGTTATTTTTTCTTCTTCTTAGTTTTCCTATTCTTACAACATTGATGAATTAAAGTGAATCACGTTGTTGCAGGGTTGGAACTGGATCAGGACCCTGGAAGATGATTAGGAGCTAACAGTGACAGCACCAACCCATCATCATAGTTTTGATATACTTTCAGTGTGCCTGGTGGATTATTTGAAATGCTGTGTTTGAGCTTCAGAATAAGTGCAGAACATAAAGAAATATACCGAATAAGAAAAACATATAAACAATAAGTTTCATTCACAAAGCTTGTCTTCTTTATTTATTTTATTAATTATTTTTCTTTATATTTATCTCCTAATTGTATTATTTTAATGACACTTAAAAATAAGGTATTTCTTTTTATAAAGAAGTGACACTTAAAAAAAGAAACAGAAAATATAATAAATTGGATAATTAAAGTGCCTGTTTAACAATTATATTATAATAATATGATAATATTAACGGATTATTGATGTTAAATAAAATAGTTCAATGTTATGTGTTCAAATGATCATTGGTCAAGAAAGTTGACTAATATTAAAGCAAAGTCCTTTTAGAAAATCACAAAAAGAATTCTATATTTCACTTTTTCCGGAACGTGAGAATATAAACTTGTTGCTCTTACATTGAGCGTGAATCAACATGAATAAAAACACTTTAGTTGCGTTGGATTTCTAATTCAATCACACAAAAAAATTGGAAAATGAATTCATAAAAGAAAGGAGGTATTATAGCAAATATACTATTTTTACAACTAAGCTATATTAATCTTTAACCTTTTATATTTTGGAGAGTTTTTTTTATATTTATATATAAATTAAAAATAATATACTTCTATGTCATAAGAATAAATATGTTCTCAATTGAATATTTTTAATATTCTCTCTATTATTTTAAAGTGCATCTCAATCATCCATCCCAAACTACATTTTTTAGTATACTTAATTACGGCAAGAACTTCCTTTGAATTTTCATATTTATATTTATTTCTAAATTATATTTTAATACTTATAGAAATAAAATGATGTTTGAAAAAACCATGTCTATGTAATTTTATTAAAATTTATGTTGTGAATTAAAGACATCAATCAAACAAAATTAAGCATCGAAACGTAGCATTAATTGTAAGAGTATAATAAATTTAAGCTTAAATAAGTTTCAATTCTATCATAAATTCTTCGTTTATTTTTAATTGGGTTTTTGTTAAGAAATTTCGAAATATTGAATATTCAAAGTTTTTGTATTTTTTAATTCAATCATTTAATTTCTTTATCAATTGAATAATATGATTATTATTTTGTCTTGTTGTCTTTCTTCTTTTATGTGTTGTAAAATCATATGAAGTTTTGTAATTAATGTAAAATAATATTGAAATAATAAAAGTTAGTTGTAGTTTTACATCGATTTCAATATTATTTTCTAATTATAAATGCAATATTATTTTCTATATATAAATAACTTGAAGACAATAAGGAGTAAAATGACGAAACAAAATGCGAGTAATATATTTTAATTAAAAAAATAAAAATTATTTAATTGAGCAATTTAATTTATATTTTGAATATATAGTAAGTAAAATAATATTTAACAGAAATTTAATTGAAAATTTTAAATTTAAGAAAAAAATCAATATAACTAATCATACATTATGTTTTTAAAGTACACTAAAATATTAATTTTTTTTTTGATAATTAAAATATTAGTTGTAACATCCCATTTAATAGTTTTTCACACTATCAAATAAAACATTATATTATGATTAATCACAGCAGATAGTAAAGAAAACAGCATTAGGGAATACACAGTTGATACAGTCATCCAAAAACGTATCCTGTAAATTTGTGATGAAGGACATAGGTATTTAAATACAAACTAAAACATCCCAAAACCACATGGCGTCTACTCCATGCGCCCTACCACGGAACTACTCATCGATCACTCAGCTCTTGCTAGAGGGAGGAACATCATCAACTGGACTCGGCCCTGCTCACACCAACAGTGGGTGATCATGGCAAGGAGAAACATAAAGGAAGCAAACATGAACAATCAGGGTGAGTAAACTGATATTTGAGGGAAAAACATACAATTCATATTTAAAACATCAATCACAAACGTGCCGCAATTATACATAAAATTCTAGACTCGATATCCGGATTGTGTAAGCGACATTGGAGCTCTTGGTGGCTTGCACATGTGAAGGTTTCCAAACTCTGCAGAGTTTGGACACAAGGGGTTATCACCCAACCTCTCACAGAGTAAATCCCCTTCGCGTCTAAGGCTCTATCGAGTCCAAAGACTAGGATCTCCTGCTACTCCTCACGACATAATCCATTCTACTCTACGTGAGCGTGAATGATTATTGGAGTTTCAGGATACCAACCAATACGGATTCCTCATGTTCTTACACACACTAACAACTCTTATGAATTTCCCTTGAAACTCCATCATGACCCAATTTCTCATCTTTCACAGATCATAAATTTTTACTAAGTTTATAGCACATTTCAAGCATACAGGATAGCATCTACACATAATTATAACACTTTATATCAATTTCCTCATTAAAACAGAATCCCAAGCCATCCAATGTAGGAACCCTCGCCCAAGCTAGAAAATCCGGCCTAGGCTAGAGACCGTCTCGCTCAGGCGAGGCTCTAACAGTGGCAAAAATTTAAAACCTGGGCGAACTCTCGCTCAGGCTAGGCTGGTTCGCTCAGACGAGAGCAACTCTCGCTTAGGCGACTCCAGCTCGCCTAGGCGAGACTTCGCGCAAGAACAGGGGTACTTTCCTTAATAGTCTCGCTCAGGCGAGAGTCACTCGCCCAGGCGAGAATATCAGTTTTCAAGCCTGTTCTTACATGCAGGAGTATGGATTCATCCCCAAATCATCAACAAACAATCATCACGCAATTAAATCATCAATCGACTAATTATACATGCAATTCAGACTGACCAAGACATAATCTAACTGAATTGGGTAAAAGTTCGTTGACTCCCCTTACCTTTGGAATTTCCACTAGGATTGACTCCTCAACCAAAGAGAATACCTCAACTCCAACCTAAAGCACTGAATTTTAATTGCAAATGGTGAGAAAAGGTTCTACTATCATCCAAAATGCTGGAATTTCTTAGAATTCGAAAATCGGAATGTGAGGGGGGATACAAGTTAACTTACGCGTAGGAAAAGGGAGACTCAGCTTGAGAGAAGTGACTCTGATCTTGCTTCAACCCCAAATTCTGCAACAGGGAAGAGGATTAAGCCTATGCAGCAAAATTTAGGGTGAATTTGGTGGAGAGAAGGCAGAGAAAGAGTAAGGGAAGAAGGGGTGTTAGAGAAAGGGAGTGGATTCTGTGTTTTGGTGAAGTGGTGGCAGAAAGGGTTCTCACATTAGTTACAAATAATTTCTTTCTGCACAGATGCTTATAAATTATTTTATTTAAATAATACATCAATAAAATAAAAAGCGACACAGATAACCCATTATGTTTTGATCAAAACATGGTGGGAACTTCTTTCTGTACATCCAGTTACTTATTTGTATTTAAAAAGAAAATTAAATTCTCATTTTATCCTTCATTTAAAATAACTAATTTTTCTCTCTCACTCAAATATCAAATATCAAAATTTGAAATTTTAATTTTTCTTTATCGGACGTCGACATTCATTTATTTATATATATATATATATATATATATATATATATATATATATATATATATATATATATATATATATATTTATAATTTTTT
>Ga0099822_1012458_pt1 | contig 10169 bp, 2 predicted proteins | sample CowpeawhiteBW_FD_76839 | JGI IMG/M metagenome (GOLD analysis project Ga0099822, IMG submission 76839) | Root nodule microbial communities of legume samples collected from California USA - Cow pea white BW | ecosystem: Host-associated > Plants > Roots > Nodule | place: USA: California | collected... | reverse complement strand
TCCACACCTCCATGAGCTCAACTTAGCTGCAGCTGCACTAACACACCTCAAAATATCCAAAGAACATTTATGCAACTAAAAAGCTATTTTTAACATGTTTTTGTATCTCATGCTCAATAAACCAAATTATAGGAAATCCCAATTAAATCAATCTTTAAGCACACAAATTCAATTAAATACCCTGAATTAAACATTAAATGAGGGCAAAAATACGCACTCATCAGTAATACCATTAATACCAACATCTCATACATAAGGTCCATCATAATTAATCATTACAATACCATATGAAAATATATGTTCAGGAGGTTATCCATACATCCACAAAAGAGAAAATGACATTAAACGGTTTAGGGTTACACCCACTTGAATCATAAACAATATAAAGAAAACATAGACTTTTATTGATCTCCAAGAGCGTCTAATCTATTCCCATTTATGCACCAGCCTCTACATCGACACTTTCTCCTTGATGAATACAATCATAGCAGGCAAAACCTAATAACCACACAAGAAGAGGGTAATGTAATCATGAAATAGACATTGTTATGACACACATTAATCCATTAATGTTCACATGTAAATCCATTAGTACTAAAGATTTCAACGACAAAAGAACATGTTGTAATATAGAATCCATGGTATATGAATCTTTTTCTGGAAGGCGCCAATGTAATGAGTTGACTCAGAGGTTCCTACCCCTACCACATGACAATGGTAGATTATGGTCTCAGACTCGGCTCTACTTGGCCTTTGGAACTATGATCCCACCATATGACAAGCTAAATCCCTTGTGGTCAAGTTGTATGTAGTTAGCACCAACAACCATGGCCATAAGAAATCTCCCTCGACTCTCACTCCTAGCTACTTCTTCTACATGAATTAGATAGCCAATAAAGTCAGGATTAAAAACTTCATATGAATCATCATTACATACACTCTAACATGCTCAAACATAGTGACACTCCTCAATTGAGTGTCACCTACATTACATATTGAGCATCCCGACGAGGCTTGGTAGATTTTGACAAAGTCTTGTTCGGGTTCTACTCAATTGATTCCTATTTAAAACCCCATTCATCATGGATCTAGTCATTTACATGCAACATTTTTGTACACAAGCATCCCTTCGTAGACATAACACACATACCAACGTGAAACATCAACACATCACAAAATTATTAACCCACAAGTAAGACCAAAGCTTCTAAGAATATTGGGTTCCTACGTATTGGATGCTCTACCTCCAAAAGGTATCCTTGAGCTTTAACTTCACACCAGAATTTTTAAAGCAAGAAGGGAAAAAAATTGGAGAGACATTAAAGAGAATGTAATGACATGATTTGACCTAATGTGACTCGACCTATACGCTTTGAGTGAGACAAAGTTTGCAATCCCAATATGTTTAGCACCTTTGTTCCAAACAAAAAACAACACCCTACCATAGTGCAGGTCTGCGCCTAACCTCATCCCTCTAAAAATGGTGCATCGTATCAAAATTCAGCTCTCATGTTTCTACCAAATTTTTCTCTCTCTTCCATGTGTCCCTTCAGGGTCAACTACACCCATTCTTAACACTCTAGCAAACATGAGCATTCTAAACTCGCACAAATCTTAAGGCATGGTCGTCTAGCCAACTCATTCTTGCAGCATCTAACATGCATAGGCGTCTAACGCCCTCAAGCATCTAACACTCTTAAGTGTTTATCACTCTTGAGCGTCTAACAAACCACTCGTCTACTAGACCACTCGTCTAATAGACCACTTGTCCAATAGACCACTTGTCTAACAAGTCTAGAAAAGTCCTCTAATGAAGCCTTCTTTCTTACTCACAACCCTTCCCCTCTATGTAAGACTCATCTAAGTTCTAACTCTTAAAGCTCACATTGTCTAACTTTCAATAACACTTGGTGCCTACTCTAAGGCATACATAGTTTTTGGGTCTCACAGTTATGATAGAGTTTCATCTTAAGCTCCAACTTGATTTTTCTTCATAATAGGTTGTGATTACCTTTGTTTAAAATTGTTTAATTTTTTATCATGTTTGTTTACATGAGTTTATACCTCCCATATCTTATTGTATTTTATTTTTGGCTTATTAATAAAAGTTTGCATGTGATGGCAAATTATAATTGTGCTTTGGAATATCAACATAACTTACATGTCAAAGTACATAGTGATGCCTAGAATAGATTTATATAAAAAAATTCATTCAAAGCGAGAATTGATCTAAAATACCATTAACACCTTTACTAAACCACTCTTGAAAACTCTATTAATAAATGACTAAACACCCTTAAGAAACAAAAGAAAACAAGAACAATATTACGTTATTATAGAAGAAACACATTGCAATACTAGTTCAGGTGACCACAAACCGAGTTTTCTCTTCTAACTTTTTTATGATCTTGAAAACCCTCCAAGAAGTTCTTCAATAACTTGTTTTTTCTTAGAAAATAACTCTAAGAAGGATTTCTTAAGCTTAGATAAATTTTTGCTCAAAAGTTTGTACTAAAAATGTTCAGAGAAATGAGAGTTATATAGATTTAAAATGTATATTTTAATGGATTAAAAATACACTTTAAATTTGTTAATTTCACTTGAGAAATCAGTGAATTTGAAATATGTTTAATATATTAGAGTAGAATCGTCCAAAATTTGGACACACAAAAAAGTTTAATCTATTTAAAAACTAACATATTGAAACTTCTTTTTAGAATTGTTCATTGTTCTATGTTATTTTAATCAATTAAACTAAAAGCATAAGCAATTACAATGTCATTTGTTAAATAGATAAGAACACTTTAACATATTAAAGTAATTTGGTAATCAACTAAAACTTTCTCATAACCAAATCAACTTCAGAAACAATTTTAAGGAATTTTTATTGGATGTTTGTCAAATTAAACACAACACATGAAACTCAACACAAATAAACTCTGATAAAAACAAACTACATTAATCAACAAGACACTCTAAACATAGAGAATACTAAATCTTCAATCTTCATGCAGAGATATTTTGACTAAGGTTGGATTCATGAAATCTTCATATCTTCAATCAATTGCAACAACATCCCACAACCTAATCAAAACATATTACACTGTATTATCACAAAAAAAGAGGGGCACATTTACCAAACTTAACTTAAAGTTCAATAAGTTTTCTTTTAACTACAAAATTTGAGCTTTACAACTTCTAGCAGCTGTGTATTATGTTTCAACTATTGAGAAAGCAACATGTGCTTGCTTCATTTTATGCCAAGACACAAGGCTCGATCGAAGAAGATGACAAGTACACTTGTACTTTTTTTTGTCAAGTTTAAAATGTCTTTTTGAATGGATTAAAACTATATTTTTAATTTGTATTTCACTTGTGAAATTAATGGATTAGAAATATATTTAACAAATTAAAATAGAATCATCTAAAACTTATGGAAACATAAAAATGTTTAATCTATTAAAAGCTAAAATATTGAAACTTCTTTTTAGAACTATTCATTGTTCAAAGTTATTTTAATCAATTATATTAAAAACTTAAGCAATTAAAATGTTATCTATTAAATAAATAAGAACATTTTAACAAGTCAAAGTAATATGTTAATCAACTAAAACTTTTTCAAAGCTAAATCAAGTTTAGAAACTATTTTAAACAATTTTTCTTGGATGCTTGTTAGATTAAACACAACAAATGAAACTCAACTCAAATAAACTCTAATAAAATAAAATACACTAATCAACAAGACACTCTAAACAAAGATAATACTAAATCTTCAATCTTCATGTAGAGATATGTTGAAAAATATTTGGATTCATCAAATATTCCTATCTCCAATCAATTGCAACAACATCCCACAACCTAATCACGACATATTGCATTGGTATTATCATAAAAAAGATAGACACATTTACCAAACTTAACCCAAAGTTCAATAGTTGTTGTTTTAACCACAAAATTTGAGCTCGATAGCTCCCAGTAGTTATGTATTTTGTTAAATCTGTTGAGAGAGCAACAAGTGCTTTGTTCAAGTTATGCCAAGACACTAGGTTTGACTCAAGAAGAGGACAAGTACCAGTTATACTTTTTTTGTCATGTTTTCACCTTGCAAAATTAGAGTCAGAAAATTCAATTAAATAAAAAGAAGAATCATTTAGATACCACATCCTAACATTGATGGTTCCTTTTAGATATATCAAAATTCTCTTTGCAACATTGTAGCGTGACTCTTTGGGATTTGATTAGTATATAGCACACATACAAACACTGAACATGATGTCATGTTTGTTAGTTTTTAAATACAACAATGATCCAATGAGACCTCTAAAATTATGTAATTTATAATATCTTTTTCATCTTAATCTAGATAGTAGTTTGTAGACATGGGTATAGTTATTTCTTTACATTTTTCCATCTCTATCATCTTCAACAAGTTTGCGTACTACTTTGATCGACTTAAGAGGGTATCATGCTTCAATTTCTTAACTTGTTGACCTAAGAACTAGTCTAGTTCTCCCACCATTGACATCTCAAACTCCCTTTATATAGTCGATACAAACATAAGCAACCATTAGTGGCTCCAAATATCATCTACATACTCTTGTACTAGAATAGTATCATTCTTAAAATTTTTATGGAAAGGAGTCTTGTAAACTTTTCCTCTCTCGTACTTCTAATATAGAAGAATGTTGTTAAGCCTCCCATACCACTCTGTCTCAAAACTTGCTTAAGTTCGTATAAATCATTTTTTTCTCTAGCTTACCCTTTCTCTTTGTGTTTGTTTCTTGTTTAATTTTCCTTTTTGCAATGATGACCAATGTTGGTGTGAGTAGATGTGGAGACCCCTGGTGACCACCAAGTCGATGGAGATGTTGTTGTTTAGTTTAGACATGTTGGGTCTTGCTCATTGTTGATACCTATTTTGAAGAACTACTTTCTTTGTAATTTCTTGCTTTCTGAGCAATCTCTTGTTAAACTGTTTTGCATTTTAAGCTATGTTTATGACATTGTCCTGGGTCATGATATCTCTATTTATTCTAGTATAGATATCTCCATTCCCGTATACTTTGGATGACTGTAAAAGGTTGATTTTTATATATTTTTTGTCGCATGCTATATTTTATTATAATATGTGATGTTTTATTTGTTAGAAATTCTATTAAATGAGATGTCACAAGTGTTATTACTATTAATGAAATTATATTTTTGTGAAGGGTATTTTAAATTTTAAATTTTTATTTTAAATATTTTTAGTTTAATTTCATTTTCTAAAATAAGTTAATATATTTTATTCATGAAATTGATAAGAAAAACGTTATAACAATAATAAATAAAACCAATAATAATAATAATAATAATTAATATTGTATATTAAAATTAATTTTAATTTTTTTAATTTAATAAATTTTTTATTATTAATTTGATAAAAAATATATTAAAAAATAGAATAAATTTTTATATTTAAAATAATTAAAAAGAATAATTGTGTAACATCCCAATTTCAGCAGCTTGAAACTAATAAAAATAGGGAGTTTCATCATAGTTCCAAAACATATAATCTAGTGTAAACAATATATCAATACAGTCTTACAAAAGATATGACTATAAAAATATATCCCATATACACTTAAACTAAACTAATAAACTCTATACTTGAACTGACCACTGCTAAAGCTTCCACCTAAAACGATGGCTCTTCATCCTTCAGAAGCGCCTTTGACACTGCAACCATATCTGCTCCCACTGAAAAAGGTGATCATTGCAAAAGGAAAACATACAACACGAGATAGACACACAAAAAGCAAGGGTAAGCTAATCTGATAAGAAAAAAAAATCGTGCAATTCAATTATAAACAAACCATGCAATCTTTCTTATTTCTACCAGAATCACATAGGCCGCCACAAACACAATACAAATATATTACTCTAGACTCGATATTTGAATTATGTAAGCGACATCGGATCTCTTGGTGGCTTGCACCTGTGAAGGTTCCTAAACTCTGCAAAGTTTGGGCACAAGGGGTTATCACCCAACCACTCCCAGGGTAAGTCCCCTTCGTGTCTAAGACTTGATCAAGCCCAAAGACTAGGACCTCCTGCTACTCCTCACGACATAATCCATTATGCTCTATCTGAGCGTGAATGATTATTGGAGTTTAAGGATACTAACCAATACGGAGTCCTTATGTCCTTACATACACTAAAGCATTCCCTTTAGAATTTCCTTGAATTCCTAGTTCAACCACATCTTCTCATATTCCAACTTCATGCAATATCACCACACATATTACAGGTCATAACAATTCATGCATATCATAAGTAAGCATATTTTAACATTTAAACATAGCTTCATCCATTAGAAACAGAGAAATAACATTCAGCTGCAGAGGTTCTCGCCTAAGCTAGAAGTTCTCGCCTAAGCTAGAAGGTCTCGCCCAGGTGAAAGGGCTCTTTCGCTTAAGCGAGTCATTCTCGCCCGAGCAAGGCTCGAAACAGAGAACAACCCAAACTCTAGGCGAATTCTCGCTCAGGCTAAGCTGTCTCGCTTAGATGAGAGTGACTCTCACTCAAGCGAGACTGTATCACCTAGGCGAGATCTCGCACAGAGACAGAGGATGAGTTTATGGTGTTTTCGCTCAAGCGAGAGCTGCTCGCTTAGGCGAAAATACCAGATTCCCAATCTGTTCTCACATGCAATAGTCCAGAAATCTAGCACAATCCAATCATACACTCAATTACACAATTCAAGCACTCATACAACACTCAATCATGCAATTCAAAGTCATCAGAATGATTTTCATACGAAATTCAAGCAAAACAGTTAGCTTCCCTTACCTGTTATCCTGTTTAGACAACTTTATAAACGTCAACGCCTTAAAAACGTCAACACCTCTAACTCCACAAGATGCTCTATCTACACATAGAAACATCACAAGAATGATCAGGATATACCGTTATGATCACTGATCAGCAGAGACTCATACTTATGATTAAAATAACGCATGCAAGCGGAAGAGGGCTCGCATGCAACGGAAAACAGAAAAAGACTAAAAAGAGGGCAGAAACTCAACTTACGCGAACGGAGAAACTGATCGGTCCAATTTGAAGAGCTCGTCGAAATGATGAATCCTACTGTCTCGGTTCTTCAATCAAACGACCAGAGAGACAAAACCTCTAGAGAGAAGTCAGAGAACTCTATAAAAGTGATTTCTAGAGAGATAGTATGTTTTAAAATATTAAAACTCGTTTATAACAATTCTATTTATACTAAAATCTTTTAATATTAAAATAATCGAGTCTCACTATTTTTTAACTACTATCACTTTTAAAACGCCATTTTCTAGGATCTTACAAGTTCAATCAATATAATAAATATTTACATATTTTATTTTTATTATGATAAAACAATATTAGGATAAAATATGTTTTTTTTCATATCATTATAAAATTTATATTTTATTTTTAACTAAATTATAAATTATTTAATTAATGTATTTTATAAAATTCATCTAAGTATTTTGATGTGACAATTAAAGTTTTACTATGGTATAATATTGCAGGTCGTATTGTTTTATTGAAAAAAATATATTTTATACAACTTCTATAAAAAATATAATTTTGTATAATAGTGTATGAGGAAGAAAAATATATTTAACTTAAAAAATTAATTAACATTTAAGAATAACTACATCTTAGCCACACATTTTTTATTAAAGTATGATTAATAATAACAAATAGCTGATTGTCTCAACTAATTAACAAAATTGAAATGAAATAATCTCCCAATATTTATGATACTAAAGGGTCTTTTCCTTTTAAAAGAATGTCTTAATACAAATATTATAAAAAGAAAATACTAGTAAATCACTTTTTATTAATTATAGTAAAAAGAAAAAAAAATGGTGTAAACCTCGTAATTGGAGAATGAGGCAGAAAGGGGTGTGTAGGTTTGGCGGATGAGTGCTGAGAAGGGTAAACTCAGCCTTTCTTTCATCGCACTGTTCCTTTCTCTCACGTGCGTCATCTCCGTCACTATCGCTATCATTCATCTCATCACACTTTATATATTTTCTTAAATATTTAATTCGCTTTTTACCTCACATTCTACTATGGGAAAGTTTCAGGAAACACATCTAATTATTTGTTTTTAAACTTTTTATAAAAATAACGAAAGCTAGAGTTTATCCAAAAAAATAATATTATTATTTTATATATTAAAGCTACGTATGAAATGGACGTTTTCTATTCATATAAGGAAAAAATGACATGACGTTACATTATTTAAGCAAAAATTAATCTGGTTAAATCAAATCAAGTTTCTGTTCAAGACTCTTGCCTTTTGTTTTAGATGAAATGTATGTTGAATTTTATTTATTTTTAGTTATTATTTTTATTAACGGAACAAAATTGTTGAACTCAACTCAAGTCCAGTCACTTTTTAAATTATATATTTCTTACACTGTACAATCATTTTAACAAGTAATAGTAAATTGGTTGCCAACACAGTGTAGATATAAAATTAATATCATATTATTCAAAACAGTAAACATGCATAAGCTAAAATAATATAAGTGCGAAAATTTGATTTTGAATTATTTTAATTTTTATGAGACTAATTTTATTTTAATCATATTAAATTAATGTCTTGGAAAATTAGTATATAATGTTTAATTTAATGCAAAAGTTCTTTTTCTTTCTATTATTGAGATCAATGATTAAGAGAAATTTCATTTTAATTAAATTCATCCACATCTTTTATATGGTTAGATTTTTAATTAAAATTTGTTTAATATATTTTAAAAGAACTATATATACCTCATTTTATTGGACTAATTTTAAAAAAATAACTAATCACTTAGTTTTTTTATGTAATTATAGTCTAATTTCAATAACAAAATGAGAAAAATAAGTTGGATTGAAAAGTGGATTTGAGAAATTGAAAATGAATGAATTTGAGAATAAAAAAAAATGAGAAAGAAATTATTTATATTAAGAAATTTAAGATTTTTTTTTATAAAAGTCAGTAAATAATGTGATATAAAAGAAAAGTTATCATCATTTATTATTATTATTATATCTGTATTATTATTATAATTTTTTATTAATATTATTATTTATTTTATTTTATTATTATTATTATTGTTTGATTTATTATATTCTATTTAATTTTAATGAAATAGATTTTCTTTATCTAACAATTATAAAATTATTTTTTAATTTGAAAGATAAAAAATATACTTTTCTCTTAAATCTCATATGTGAAGAAAGTTGAATGAAGGAGTTTATTTTGATTTTCTCTTAATTTTTTTGTGTATTTAACTTTTATTACATCTTTGGCTTGCCAACTTATAAAATATTAAATAATGAAAAAATCAAATTGTACTTTTTAAAGAAAATTAAAAATTAAATTAAATAAAAAATATCAAATCATTATAAATATAAATACCAAAAATGTCACCAAACATGTTGTAAAACATCAAAATCATTAAATCATAAACGAGTTGAAATTCATCAAGGACCCACAAATTTCATCTAAAAAAGTTTTATTGAGGAATAACAGCATAACAAGATAAATAACAAGATAACTTTTTTGTTGGATAGAAGGAAACGAATGATGATAATAATATATATTAAACCATAGTGTTTAATATTTTCTAATTAATTAAAAATATTAAATAAATTTAAAAAATAATGATAAAGCAAGAGGGTTAGGAAAACGACAAAAGCCAGAAACCCAGTGTCAGACCTACCTGCAACCCAGGGAGAAAGAAAGGAAAAGACACACATAAATACACATACTATATATCAGCCATTACCGGGAATAGCCGGTGGCTATCCCTCTGAAAACCCTATAGGGTCTTCGTCCTTCTAGTGTTTGCATTTTGTTTCTTGTTTTCAAGGGAGAAGAGAGAATCTGTGTTGTTCACTCTGAGCCACGACACTGTACCCAGAGATAAACAAAGAAAAGACCAAAGAAGGAATTTGAGTGTGCCTGCTGTGAAAACCAAAACCCAAAAACCACACACACAGACACAAAAACCTTAACTTAATTCTCCTTAAAATCCCACTTCACGTATCCAACAAACTAGTATATAGTTACATACATAGAAAAAAAAAAAAAAAAACAAAATCACTTTTTTTCTCTCTTCTTTTTCATTTTAACATTAAAATTT
>Ga0099822_1012452_pt1 | contig 10173 bp, 8 predicted proteins | sample CowpeawhiteBW_FD_76839 | JGI IMG/M metagenome (GOLD analysis project Ga0099822, IMG submission 76839) | Root nodule microbial communities of legume samples collected from California USA - Cow pea white BW | ecosystem: Host-associated > Plants > Roots > Nodule | place: USA: California | collected... | reverse complement strand
TGTGCCATGAGCGGGTAGGTTCATGGATGGTGGATAACATGTGATGGTATGAGCGGGGAGGTTCATACTCGATTACTCTCCTGTGGGGATACGAGCGAGGTAGGTTCGTATGTTCCGTGCTCATAGTTGAGAGATGCTGCTACAGGGAGGTACATAGCTTGTGTATCACATGTGTTGGACTACGGGTGGGTAGGTCCGTAGAGTAGGACTACGAGCGGGGAGGTTCGTAGGGGCAGGACCATGAGTGGGTCTGTTCGTGTGAGCATCATGAATCTTGAATCCATGGCTAACCTTGTTGTATGTGAAAGGTTGAAAAGCCTTGGGGTGTGTTGGGAATGTAACCAAGGTTTATTTATGATAATAAGATTGGGTGTTTTATATTATTTAATTTATGTGATTTCTTATATTATTGAGCTAACCCTTTCTGTTTGTGTTTGGCGATGATCGTGTAACTCGTTACACGGGAGCATATGATAATACAAATGTTGCTGATGGTGCTCGGACTGCGGAGTTAGGGCTAGCTGGGTTAGAGCTAGGGATTTTTACTCTTGATTTTATGGTTTTATGGGAACTTGTATTAACTCTTGATTTAATTTCTGTTGAGTATGGTCGCATTGAATATTGAATTTTTGTTTTCCCGCATTTTGGGATAAATAATGTTGCGACGTTTGATCTTCTTTTATATCGTTACATATTAATTTAAGTAATATTCTTTAAGGATGTTACAACTATTGCCTAGTGCAGCTTAAGCGTCACCAAGCAAAATGGTAGTGTAGACTGCCTGGCGGTTCACTTTGCACCACCAGGCGCTACACTAGTAATGTGACACTATTGGGTTTAGGTATTCTAATTCAGTTCTTAGCATTCAACCATTCAATTCTCAAACATCCAGAAACCAAAATACGCATTTGTATACTTCGTATACTTAAATGTACAGCATTACTACTCATATGCAAGATTCAAGTATAAGCATAAATTCATCCCTTTATAAATTCATATATGCTCACATCTTAAATTAATGCCAACATTCAATTTGAACCCAAGAGTAAGCCATGCTCATATGAAATTATGAAATAATAAGGCAGTAGGCACATAACTCATGTATTCATACAAAGCATAAGTCTTACCTCAATCAATAACTATAAGAACCCCTTTTTTTTACCAATTCCTTATGTCAAATTAAGATTAACATCAACACTTAGTCATTTAAACTCACATATACTCGACTTGATACAATTGCACAATTACACAACTCATACTCCACGTAAGACTTAATCAAGGCTATATACTTATTCCTCATGCCCCTACAATCTGATTACATTTAAAGGATGATTATCATGTTCCCATACTTGCCCATAACCCATCATGATCATGCAACACTTGGTCATAGTGATATCATCAATAGTGGCCTTTTTCACACACTTATAACATCATACATTCAGGCTAACATATATAGATTTATGATTTATATACTCAACTTGGCTCAACAAGTACTACCAAAAGCATAGTCATCAATCACACACACACACACACATACACACACACACACATACACAAACACAAACACACACACACACACACATATATTTATATATATATATATATATATATATATATATATATATATATATATATATATATATATATATATATATACACACACACATTCACCAACAAAGGCCATAACAACACTTAAGCATCCATTACTAATCATACTCTTAGGGAATTCAAACCAGCAATCATTAGTAACATATATCTCTAGCTATAGACCTCTAATTCAAATATTCACTATTCAAAGTAAAGAATAACATGTTATGGATCACTTGTCAAAATTTCACCTAAATCAGACGGTTAACGAACTAAGAAACACAGTTTTACGAAAATTGGCACGCAAGAAAATCGGTGGCGCCTAGTGCCCAGAAGTTAGGAACATATCACATAAAAGCAACATTTTTCATGAAAATATGCTTATTCCATACACCCAAGTATCCAAATATGTGATCTACTCATGCAATTTATAAAGCACACATACAAAGAGATAGTATAACTCCTCAAAACACCAAAACATATCACATAAAAAACCACAATTGCATAACTTCCAATACCGCCAAGCAATTTATGGAAAAATCGAAAAGTTCAAAGTAGCTTGCGTTGCCTTGTGACTCAAGAACACCGCTAGGCGGTTTCTGGGTAGAAACCCAAAAACTCGATTTTTAGCACAAACTAAAGTGGAAAAAAGCTATCATACATGGAAAACACCACAGAAACATATACTTTATGAAATACACATAAGTGCAGCTCCCCTTAACTTGATTCCTTGCTCCAATGTTCTTTGAGGATTCTTTCTTGCACCAAAGAACTTGCCTCCACTTTCATCCTCTCCTGATCCTTTGTAGAAAAAATCCCCCACATTCTCTTTATTCATGTTCTAATGCTCCCAAGACGCTCCTCAGCAGTCCACACGAATTGGTAATCTCAAAAACCCTTTCTTTTCTCCCAATTGGTTTCGTAACTACACCTTAACTAAGCTTAATGGCAAGGAAAACGAAAATTAATTAAAATGGGTTTAATTGCCATTCAAGAGCCATTACCATATGGTTTTCCAGCCCTTTCATTTGCTTCCATTTCTGACTCTTTCCATTCATACCAAAAATGATTTGGGCAAAAAGAAACTTATTTTGCATAAGTCAAGGTTCAAACACACAACCATGAAATTACCAAGTCAATGCATAACCATTCAACCAATTAATGTTTTGTGATAATTCATACTCATCTAGGATTATATTATCACGCCCCATTGTCCAACATATTATTAAAATAATAAGACAAATAAATTAACACTTTAACATCATGCACAAAACTTGAACCCAAGTCCGCTCAACGCAAACAATACCCTTAACCACTTGAGTTAGTACTATTCCTTCATTCCTCATTAATTAACTTAGGGATTCTGGCCCTCGAATTTATTAAATAATTAATTATTTACTTATTTAATTTTATCGGGTCTTACATTGTCCACCTGCTAATTTTCAACAACATATTTAGCAGTGTGAGGTCCATTCACAATTGCATCCCAAATACCATGGTTTGTTGATTCATTGAAAATATTTATTCGAATTTTCCAAAATTGATAGTTTATACCACTAAACATAGGTGGCCTATGAATAGAAGCACCTTCTGCCAAATGGAGCTTGTTTTCAGCCATTTGAAAAGATTTTTTTTATTAAACTTGAATAACTTTCAAGAACCTTGCTCTAGATACCAATTGTTAGTTTGAAATGGTGATTTAAGCCAAGAAGGGGGGGGGGTTGAATTGGTTGTTTAAAACTTTTTCGAAAGCTTGAAACCCCTTTTGATTGAATCAAATAAACCACAAAATATGAATACAAAAGTTGCAGACTATAACACTATCAATCGGTCAAAACATAAAGCAATAGACTTTTAAGACCTGAGAAATTTAAATAAATAATAATTAATAAATTAAAAATAATGGTGGGTTGGAAGTACCCCTAAGAGAATTTCTTGACAAGTCATAAATAAGGAATAATATTAGCTTAAGTGGTTGAAAGTGTTGAGTGTTGTTGAGAGGACTTGGGTTCAATTCATGTGTGTGACACTAGTATGATGTTTTAACTGAGTTTATTTTATAAATATGTTGTGAATGCGGAAGCATGACTTAACATTGTATGTATGTGTGAATTCACATGAAACACGTGATAGCTTGATGGTTGTGCATATGCTTGATGGGTTTGAAGGATGTGAGTATGAACCTTGTCTAGCATGAGTAGATTCTTTTTATGTTTTACTATTTTTGCTAGGTGGTGGAAAACCTAGAAACCTTAGAAATTCTTCGGGAAAATAGAGGGATGGAATTGTGGTTGTGGTGCAATAAAAGCACTAGTTAATGGCCACTAACCATTAATTTTTCCTTAATTTAATTTTGTTATTATTTTTATTTATTTTTGGGCTGGAAATTGAGAGAGGGAAGAGGTTAAGTGGGAAAGATATGAGTCATAGAGTGTGGCTCCAAGGAGAGTTAGAAAGAACTAGAAAATTGTGACATAGAGAGAGAGATAAAGAAAGATTGAGTGTTGAAAGGGAGTTTGGAGCAAAGACAAGGAGTGGTGCCTTTAGGGACTAGAAAGAATCATTAGGATTGCATTTGGAGCAAGGAAACCAGGTAAGGGGAGTTTTCCATACGTGTTTTATTTTCAATTAATCTATTTTGGATGATAATGTGGCTTGTGTGTGGAATTCCCTTTCATTTTGCGCAATTGTTCATGAATTCTAGGTTTCTGCCTAGAAACCGCTTGGCGGCTATGAAGGCCCACCAGGCGACGCAACCATTTCCTTCATCTTTTCTAGGTTTTGTGATGAACCGCCTAGTGGCAATGAAGAACTGCGAGGTAGCGAGAACTAGAACTATGTGTTTCTACATGCTTTTGGAGTTTTCATGAAGTGTTGGGTGTTCTACAGTTTATGGGACTTTGCTGATATGTATCCTGGCATAATCAATTGATATTATTGCTATTATGATAATTTAATGAATTTAGGGTTGTATGTATATAAGGGTTCAAAATGGTTTTGGGGATGAATTCGAAACATTATCTACATAACTCGGAAAATGATTGTTTTAAAAGATTGGGGGGAGTAATTGAATAGGAATGCATACTAGATATGTGATTGTTGGTGGGTTGATTGCAATTGGAAAGAGAATTTGAATTTTCGGCAGATTAAGGTTTTTTCAACAGGTGCAAGGAAATATGAAGTTCCAGAATCCAGATGCACCACCTAGCGGTAACTATATGCCACCAGGCAATGAAGGGTGTCCAACCGCTTGTTTTGGCTTGCTAAGTGAAAAAAAATGAAATTAGGGTCACTAGGGACAATTTTAGTACGAGAATTGGTATGATTGTATGATGTCTAAGTGTTCAATTTGGTGTGTTGATGCATGAGTCAGGATTTCATATGAAACTTGAATTGATTTAAGATATGAAAAGAAAAGGGTTAAAATAGGTTTTGTTAACATCACCACATCACTTGCATGATTAGGAAATTTTGGAGATTTTTGTATGGAGATATTTAAAACATAGGCATGACCTCTTGATAATGTCAAATAACTATTACAGGCACTTATGTGTGGGATTGTAATTGTATGGCTTGATAAATCTTGGTTTAGGATGTGATGCATCAAAATGAAAGTCGCAGCATAGATACTACGGTGTTTGTGAAATTGCATGTATATTGAGACTGCTGGTATAAAGATTCACCATATGATGTACATTATTAGTTATACTAAAGTGGTGTCTTATTTTCAAGTTGGAATGCTTGAGTGCTTATGTTTGATTTGTACATATGAACTGTTATGATGAATTCTATGCCATGAGAATTGCAATCATATGAATTGGGCATTATGGATGTATGATTGAAATGCTTGGATGTGCTAGAAAACATATTATAGTGCTTGGATTTGCTAGAAAACAATTCATTTTAATAGTGTGGCGCCTGGCAGCGGGGGTGTTCCCGCTAGGCGATAGCCGCAAACCAGAAAGGTTCTAGAAGGCGTGGCCCGTAGCAGCTTGTGGTGCCTACTAGGAGGTTTGGATCAGAGTTTCGCCTGACAGTGCTTAGGCAAGGCCAGACGATGGTGCAAGGGTAAGAACTCTTTGTCAAGGGTTCTGCATGGGTAAATTTAATGATTTGGTCTGGGATATGCTTGATTAATTTACAAATGGGGAGGTTTGTAATGGAGTTGGAATGCATGATTGATGCGAGCGATGAGGTCCGTATTGGTTGTACTCTTGTGTGGGGATACGAGCATAGAGGTTCGTATGTTTCGTGCTCACACTTGAGGCTACTCTGAGCGGGGAGGTTCATAGTAGGTTTTCATGCATGTTGGATTACGAATAGGGAGGTTTGTAGGGTTGGAATACAGATAAGGAGTTCCATAATGTTGGACCACGAGCGGGTAGGTTCGTGAAATCATGATAATGCCTAAAGACCAAAGGTGCATGAATCTTTCTCATATAGGTTATGAGATTGAGGTGGATTGGAATAGAGAAATCTAAGGATAAGAAATGGTTATGAATACTTTGGGTGGGGGTTAATTATCTTTGTCTATTATTTATGTAAGATTTTATATTTCAGCTCACCCTTTCTGTTTGTATTAGGGATTTGTAATAAGGATGATTAAGTGTATTTGAACTTCTACGATATAAGTTTTAAATTTTCTTGCGCTTGGAAACTTTATATATTATTTTAATGCCATAAGTATATATAAAAATTGCTTTATCAAGTAATATCCGCCTAGGGTGTTACAAGACTGATTTGTTCTTGAGCCTATGAATCAGTTGATTAAAATTTCAAATCAAACGGCTAAAATCCTAGGAATTTATGCAGAATGCAGAATTTGCAGATTTAGCTCAAAGAACAACCTTTTACACACAAGACTTATTCCAATCAATATTTCTAAGATGTATACAACATCAGATTACACAAAAATTTAATAAAGCTCAACAAAGAATGAATTACTTAGCTTTCTTGAGTTTTTAAAGTGATTTAAAGTGAGTGAAAGATGAAGAGAAGAAAATGGCACAATTATTTTTATATTGGTTCACTCAATCACAAAGCTACATCCAGTTTACCAGGACAACCTAACCCTGGTTTCCACTATATTCAAAAGTTTTACAAATCACACACCAAGATTACACTTTTGAACAAAGAAATAGATAAGATTTTTGACTCACAAAAATCTAACCTAAGACCCTATAAGAATCACACTCACTTTAATACGTTTCTTTGTAATATGATCTTGCATACTTGTTACAAATATTTATTGGAACAAGTATTGTGTGTAAAATTTATTGTTTGAGTTAAATCTGCCAATTCTACATAAATTCCTAGAATTTTAGTCAATTGATTTGAAATTTTAATCAACTGACTCATAGGCTCAAGAACAAATTAGTCTATTGTTTTAGTTTTTGACTGGTTGAAAGTGTACTGATCTGCAATTTTTGCATTCGTATTTTGTGTTATATTTGATTCAATCAAAAAGGGGTTTTAAGTTTTCGAAAAAATTTTAAACAACCAATTCAACACCCCACTTCTTGGCTTAAATCACCATTTCAAACTAACAACCATGACACTTATTGGGAAAAGGTTGTTGTGAAACAATCATCAAGTTTTTGGCGATGTTGCCCGGGATTTAGTTCAAGTATTTGGTAGATCTAACCATTCTTTTTGAAAATATGTGAATACTTTGTAAAAACATATTTGTATATTTTGAGTTTTTTCATTTTATGAAGTGTTAATTTTCATTTTCTGATTTGTTATCACATAGATCTCAAACAAGAGGTTAGTTTCAGATGTACATATTCATTTTCTTGTTTGAAAATCTGCTTTTGTGCTATTAGTATGAATAAAGTCATCAAACCTCTGAAAATATGCAAAATGAAGGGAAAAGTTTATGATAAAATCTGTTATTTGGTGTAAATCTGAAATCTGGCAGCTTTGACCACTTTGTTTGTCTAATGCATAGCTTTAACCACAATCATCCAATTGAACTATATATGTTTTTGATTCAATTATCTTTAATTTGAATGTAAGAACATAAATTTTGGAGGTCTATGGAAGGTGAAATTTATTTTCGAAATTGCCAAAGGAGCTGTAGAGGACAACTTTGACCGTTGTCGCTTGTTTGATGCATAACTCTCACCACAGTTATCCAATTGAGATGATTATTTTTTCTATGCATTCTTGACTCAATGATATTTCATTTGAATGTAAAAACATAATTTTTGGAGGTCTGTAGAAGATGCAATTTATATTCAAAGTTTCCAAATGAATTGTAGAGGATAACTTTACCTTTGCTACTTGTTTGATGCATAACTTCCTCCACAAATATTCAATTGGGATTATTCATTTTTCATTACATTCATGAATAAATGATCTTTGATTTGAATGTTAGAACATATTTTTATAGCTCTGTGGAAGGCGTAGTTTCAAAAAAACTAGACAGATTGCAGAAGTGCTAATTTTGATTTTTGATTTTAAGTGTTTTTCAGAATTTTTAGCTTGTGAAATTAGGTGTTGTGACTTTTAGTCCAGTTCTGAGCATTGAACTTAAAGCAAAAGATTGAATTAATGCCAGATATGATCATAATAACTTGCTGCAATCAACAGAGTCATAAGTAGATCAATGCCAATCTTTGTGCAAAGTAGACAATTTGTAGAAAACTTTAACTTCTACTTTATTGTGAATTGTTTTGCATAGAATTCGATCTTTGAACACTTTAATAAGCATAAGCAAGTACAAGGTTAAGAAAGGTTAAAAGAAAGCTCTTCTTCAACAAGTGAGATGATTGATAAAATAGATAGAGGAGATGGAAAAATCATCATTTGAGGTTGTGGTTGGTGGATCCTGCACTTTAAGGAGATTTTACCATGCACCTAAGACCTAAAACGTTTTTAAGATTTATCATTTCACCTGTAGCAAGTGGAGTAGAAACTAAACATGCATTTCTTAACCTTGTTCTTCACATTTATTTCAATAAAAGATCCTGAAGAGTTTTGAGCTCACCTATGGATGTTGCGCAACAAAGGGATTGAAATAAAAGGCTTTGAATCCTTGAACCCCACTTTAAAGGTATAACTAGCCAATACTAAAGCTGGCTAAACAAGTCAAGGATTTGAACCTGATGCAGCTCCAAGCACGATTTTGGAGAGGAAAAGCTCCATGAGGTTGCAGAAATGAGTGGAGAAAGGTTGGAGGCCCTTGAGCAATGCTATGGATTATGTAAGTGAAGCTCTAGGAAGGAGACCTATCCTAGGGAAGGAGGCTAGGGGAGCTAGAGAAGAAGCTTAGTCTAGCTTTGACTCTTAAGGCAATTGTATGGAATGATCTCAACATCCTTCAATTACCGAGCAAAGAGTAACCTCATACAAGTGGTGAAGGCTCTCATTTATAGTAGAGAGGTTGTCCAAAATCAATATGGAAATGAAATGCAACTCGGCTTAGGCTACAAGAATCCTCTCAAATTTGTTGATGCAATGGATGTAAGGATCATGTGCCAAGTGTCCTTCACACATCTCATGCCTTGGCACCATGTGTAACATGTGCGTTGAGACTATTCTTGGCCAAGCTTCCAATTAGGCTTGAATTGGTCAAATTTGTAAGCTAATCATCAACGTACTTTAGACAATTATTTCTAGAAACCAAAGCCTAACAAGTGGCCCAAATTAAAAGACTATGCTAATGTTTTTACATTAAATCTATCATATTTTGATGTCCTCTTTATCCCATGAGAAAAGCATTTGAAGCCCTTGAGGATTACTGCCATCTTGATGTAAGCCTTCTTGAATCTTTCTTATCATACTTCTAGTTCATGGGCCTTTTATTGGGCTTGGGCCTTGATGTGACTATGGGCTATGTAATGGGCTTGGAGTGGATTCATCATCTCCCCCCTTGAAAATGATTTATCCTCAAATCTATATGTCGATCCTCATCCACGATTCCTACAAAAGGAATTAAGTTAGATATATTGAAAGTGGAATGAACACCATACTTAGAAGGAAGATCTAATTAATAGGCATTGTCATTAATCTTCTTGAGTACTTAAAAAGGACCATCACCACGGGGACTAAGTTTAAATTTTCTCAAATGTGGAAACCTTTCTTTTCTTAAATGCAACCAAACTAAGTCACCCTCATTGAAACTCCTAGGTCTCTTGCCTTTGTTGTTATACTCGACAACTTTTTCAATTTGAGTTTTGATTTGGTTTCTCACCTTTTCAGGTAAATCTTTTATGAACTTACATTTAGATACGCACTAGTGCATATTTGACATTTATAGGCCTCGGTTGCCGTTGAACCAAGGCCTATAAGGAGGCGGTGACATTTTTGCAATTTTCGTCCAACTTTTGGCCCCAGTTGCAACAGAACCGAAGCATATAAGGCAGCGTCAGTATTCAAATTCTTAAAGGGCTTTTGGCCTCGGGTCTTTAAGGACCGAGGCAATAAATGGGCTTTTGGCCTCGGTTATTAATTGAACCAAGGCCATAAAGGTAGCGTCAGTTTTCAAATTTTCAAAAATGCCATCAGCATCAGGCTTTTGGCCTCGGGTCTTTAAGGACCGAGGCAATAAATGGGCTTTTGGCCTCGGTTATTAATTGAACC
>Ga0099822_1012448_pt1 | contig 10175 bp, 7 predicted proteins | sample CowpeawhiteBW_FD_76839 | JGI IMG/M metagenome (GOLD analysis project Ga0099822, IMG submission 76839) | Root nodule microbial communities of legume samples collected from California USA - Cow pea white BW | ecosystem: Host-associated > Plants > Roots > Nodule | place: USA: California | collected... | reverse complement strand
TGCTAGTATCTTTGTTTATGTATTTAAAGCTTGCTTTGTTTTAACCATTCATTGCATGATATTTGGGTCATTAGGTATTGGAAAATATCTCTTGAAACCTAGAATTGGAACAAGATACCTAATAGAACTTGTATCTAGGAATGAAACTTGACCCATTAGTTGTCTTAAATCCTAATTTGTAAAGCGGGTTTGTTTATTTAGGGATTCAAGGAATTGACTCTAAATAAGGAAACCTAGGCTCATTCAACTAAGGGATTAGAGTTTGAGTAGACTTGTGGGTTGGCATTAGTAATTAATGGAAAAGAGTTTTATTGTTTAATATCAATCCATTGCATTTCTAGTCTTTACCATTTTCTAGAGTCTTCAAATATCCAAGTTCAATTTTACTTGTTTATGAAATATTTACTTTCTTGCATACAAAAATCCAAATTATGGATTTATTCTTTAATTTAAATTAGTTACTAATTACGCAATTATTTAGTATACACGAGTCTCTTGGGAAACGATATCCCGGTCTTACCGGTTACTACTTGCGCGACTTGGTACACTTGCCAAAATCTTAACACTAGCTATAGTCACTGAATCACACTTCAAATAAAAGAATTAAACATATAATAAATAAAATCAGGAAAAAATCACCCCATTATACAAATGCACGAGAAATATTAAGAAGTTTCATTCCTTACAGGGTAGTAGAACAAAGAGAGAAAGCTAATCGTCAAGAAAAGCTACCATCTTTTTTTAATTTCTATCATCTTGGATTTGTATCTTCCTTTATTTCTTAACAAATTCCTTGTAAAAAGAAAATTTTCAAAATCACTTTTCAAGATAATTCATGACCAGCTTATCCTTGAAATATACTAACTAGATAACTACCAAAGAGGTGATAACTTCCTTGAGCACTAGTAAATATACCACAAGCAAACCTTTCTCATTGACAACCAAACTGGACTCCACCCAAGGCCATTGATAACACCCAGCAGCAGTCTTTCCTTACCAATATGTTTCACCACTTGCCACGTAATCTCCATCTCCATCTCCAGAGACAAATTCCTATTTCAGTACTAATTTTGAAATCAAATTGATTATCCAATGCTATTTTTTTTTACATCAATTTGATCCTCCAACTGGTATCAGAACTAATTTGATATAGTTATTATTGAAAGGTAAAACGGATTAGAATTGTATCTTAAGAAGACCAAAATAAGTGTCTATTTATTATCTTAATATCTTCGACAACCACTTGCAAGAGATTCCACACAAACTTTCTTAAAGTTTAAATTGATTAGAGTAAAACACTAAAGTTTAAAACATTGGCAAATGGGCTGAAAATGTCTCTTTGAAAACAAATTATAAATTATATCTTGATTTTAAAGAGAGATTTTATAATAGAATCTTATGTGGGTAGCTCAGGATTGTTTTCATCAATATCTCCAACATGTGACAGCAAACATGAGAATTAGGTGGTCTAAAGTTGAGAAATAGAATGGACCTAGTTGAATGAATATGCAGTATTCAATCATCAGGACACTAAACAAAAAGGGTTAGGGAATACTGTCATTATCAAAAGACAAAAAAAGTAATTAGGCTAAAAAGCCATGATGATCTTTTTGCCTCGGGTGGTTTAGTCATTTAAAGTGCCTCAAAATAGAGGATGTATCGATGGCTGTCCCTTGAGTCCTAAATGTAAAGGACACACAAATACGTTCTAACCTAAAACTTCTATTGACATTGTGCTGAGGATTTTTTAGTTATGTTTGTGTAGTCATCAATTTAAATGTATTTTTTCTGCTTATTGTTGGTAAATTATATAGTGCACAAAATTTTTCCCTGGCAGCATTATTGCAAACAGATCTGTGATTTAACCCCTTCCCCAAACTTTTGTTTTCCTCTCCGAGTATTGATAAATTAATTTATGACAGTGTATTTTAGTACACAAACGGATAAAGCCATAAGGCAACTCTACAAAGTATGGCCAACATCTACAGAGATGAATCTAAACTATGTGTTATCTCTTTCCCCTGATCTAGTGTGCATGCTTTCTTCAAATAAGGGGAAAAAGATAGTTTATAAATCAGAGCCATATCTGTAAATGTTGGCCACAATTGTAGAATTGCTCCATACAAGTTGGCCCTTTGGGTTATATTTGTTCACATCATCTGAGGTTATTATGCTTGGATTATAGGTTTTGTTTTGAATTGATAGTGTTCCTTTGAGGTCAGAGTTGGACTTTTTGAACAAGGTTAACATTAAAATGATGAAACCTTAGCAAATCTGCTTTGCTATTCGTAAATTTAGGAATGTCTTAGTTTTAGGGATTTCTTTATCTGATTTCCTGAAGATTTTTTCTTGTTTTCCTATGATCTTGATAGATGGTTGGAAGACTTGCCACGTTGGAAAACCATCCTATGATGTCTTTGCCAGGAGTTTTGGGTTGTAACATGTCCACATTATTATTCTATAAATCAAACTACAAGAATATTTCATTAATGGCCTAAAAATCTCCATGTAATTATAAATTCAGAATATATTATGGGCTAAGAACTTACAGCAATATCATTATCAATTGTCTTTGGAATCCCAGCCACAGCCACTTGAAGACCACGCCTTTTAACTTCCTTCATAAAAAAGATGATTATATTACATTATTCCATAAAGAAAACTACATGAATGAGGGAATGGATCACGTGCAGTGACACTACCACGGCAGAGGATCTTAGCCTTTTATTAGTATACAATTTTATTATAAAAAAATAAAAATTAACAGTAGGATGATAAGACTTGACAATCTCATTTTTTTTTACTGCAGGAAATCCAATAATTAATTTCGTGAAAGTAACGGATTACCTCATAAATAAGTGATGCTCCTTTGTGCGTACCATCACCTCCAATAATGTATACCTAACATAGAAGATCAAATCATCTTTGGTTCAGACATCATGTCCAATTTTGATAGAAAATTTAAAACATTTTAAACAAATATACACCTGATTTATTCCCCTGTCCTCAATGTTGTCTACTATCTTTTGGGTATCATGTCCTCCACGAGATGTTCGAAGAAAGGTGCCACCACGTTTATGGATATCGTTAACCACTTTAGGCGTCAACATCAAGGTATTTTTTGAATAGAACCCTTTATATCCTCCCTAAATCAGTTTCAAAACTAACATGGTGACCAATAAGAACTCATTGCAAGATCATAAGAGAAAAATGCTAAGTTGCCAACAATGCTCAAAGGGCATGGGTTAATGAAACAAAAAGTAGTAAGTATTTACTATTTATTACTCCCTTTCATTCTAGTAGGAACCAAACTAGATCTGTTTCATGATCTTTTTATAAGAATCAATCTAGAATGTTCCTACATTAACCTTTTGAAAAAATATCCCTAATTATGAGTCAATTCTCATACATAGTAGTTGGCAGAAACCATTAGTCTTAGGTTCTTCTTAGGCCAAAGAATCAAACTTCACTTCTTCATATGCAGAGCATTTTTGGGAACTTTATTTGCCTATTCACATGCATAGCCAAGAAAACTTAAAGCCATAAACATATTACTAACCAGATACATTAAAAGAATTAAAGCCAGTAAATTATAGGGAAAACGAATAAAAGTATGTCTCATTAATGTTAGGGAAAATTTTAGGAAAAAAAAAATGTCTTTGGGGTAAATTTGATGCTAGTAACTTGGTTAATTACTTTATTCTTATGAATTAGTTAGTTTATTAAAAATGACTACATTGAGCATATTGAAAATATAAATTTAATTCATAGTTGACAATTAAGTAATTAAAATCATTTAAGATTGAGGAATCAATGCTTTAGGACATTGATTAGCTAGACCACCCTTAAAAACTGCAAAGCTAAGCTAAGAGTGGTAATAATATTTTAAAACTCAAATAATAAGACTATTGAAATTACAATTACAATACCAAACTTAAAAGTTGATAAAATATAAATTATTTCCCACCTCATTCACTTTAACATTATTTTCTTGTAGTACTAGATTTCAGGAAAGAAAACAGAAATAGGCGGGTTAGAAATTCCTTAGGCTAGTTAACAAAAAGAGACGTTTCCACAATGCAAGTAGAGAAGGTAATTTATTGATTAACTGTCTGGAACTAGTTTCCATAATCCCAACTAAGTACACATAAAATAACTTATTATTTCTCCGGCTCCCTTACCCTTTATAATGATGGTAAAATTACTTCCAAATTATCGTAATCGGTACTCTTCTTAAAGCTTGTAGAAATAATGACTGCACCTAGGCAATCATTTTGTCTATGTTAGGGGGTTGAGTGTTGGATAGCCCTAGCACCTAGTAGTAGCTATGATGATTAATCAACCTTTTTATATGCGTTTCATATCTATAAATATGACGAAAATGAGAAGGTTCTCTTAAGCCCTCAAAATATTTTCACTGTTTAATCTCAAGTTGGTACCAGAGCGGGTCGATCCTGCTCTGGTTTCTGTCTCATCTGGTCCACCACCATCTTTCACTGTTGTCCGTGGCTGACCAGCATCAGTCACTACCACTGTTTGCGGCTGTCCAAGCTCAGCTCATCTCTTTCTAGAACTACCCAACACTGTCAAACAACATTTCCCACTGTCCGCCGCCATCTGCAGTCGTCCGTCGCCGTCCACCGTCACATTTCCGTCCGAAAACCACCAAATTTGGACCGCCTCTCCGAGTGACAGCTAACCCTGCTAGTGCCGAAGGCAGACTCGTCGCCACGCACTTCATTTCCATCCACTGCAGCCAAGCGCGTGTCGTCCATGCGCCGTCGTTCAGTCACCAGTTTGTCATCGTGCAACCTCTATAGCTATCGTCGTAGCCTCCTCTGCCCGCTTTGACCTTCAAAACTTTGTTCCGGTGAAGTCCAGATGTAACCCTCGCAGAAATCTCCCTAGGGCATTCGAAAATATTCACTGTTTTCCGCAGCTCCTCTCTGTTTTTTTGTTCCCTTGATCAGAAATGGCAACTGGAAGTACTAGGAGTGGTATTTCATTCTCTGGAAGCCCCTGCATTACTTCCGAGAAACTAAATGGCCAAAATTACTTATCTTGGTCCGCTGCCATCGAGATGTGCTTTCTCGGTCAAGGACATCACGACCACCTTGAGAAAGATGGCAGCCATGTACCTACTGAAAACATGGTGATGATCCTTCGAGCCTTTTGACGTCCCTTCGATCCTTCGAGCCTTTTGTTGTGGCAGTCGGTGGAACCACAACTTTTGATGTCCCTTCGAACCTTCAAAACATGTCACTCGTTTTGGAAATGATATCGGCAAATGATATCCAACATCTCTATGATTCGGCAAACAAGTTGGCATCTATAAGAATGACCAACCATGATATGATCTCCTTCATGAATGAAGCTCAATCTACTGTGAAAGAACTGCGCATGTTCTTGGAAGTCGACTCTTTAAATGAAATGAAGAAAAAGCTTGACAAGTACTACATGGTGATGATCCTTCGCGTTATACACCTAGATTTTAATCATATCAGAGATCAACTTTTGACCTCTCATGAGGTTCCTTCCATGGACACCTTGATCACATGCATGGTTCGTGTTCCAACTCCGGAAACTTTTGCTGTAGTGGAACCATCTGTCATGGTCGCCACTCGAGGATGAGCAGGACATGGAACTAGAGGAAGCGGACGTGGGCGTCCTCAATGCACGTATTGTAAAAGGATGGGTCACACTCAGGAAAACTGTTACTCCTTACATGGTTTTCCTTCCAAAACTGTCAATGTTTCTCAGGCTGAAACTACTGAGTCCAAGTTCACTAAAGACGAGTATCAAGAGTACCTATGACTCAAGTCCAACAGCTTGGCACAGTCATCTCAAGCTCCAAGTACATCAACAACTTGCATCTCTCAATCCATGGAAGGTCACAATTCATGGGTAATTGATTTCGGTGCTTCTGACCACATTTCTGGTAATACCTCCTTGTTCTCAACCATTTCATTTCAAGAAAAATCTCATTTTATAACCCTTGCAAATGCACCGAAATCAATTATCCATGAATTGTGACTTTCTATGGATTGAGAGATGCAAGCTGTTGATATACTTGGAACTTGAGATGACTGTGTCAAGCTGTTGGACTTGAGGCGTAGGTACTCTTGATACTCGTCCTCAGTGAACTTGGACTTAGTAGTTTCAGCCTGAGAGACATTGGCAGTTTTGGAAGGAAAACCATGTAAGGAGTAACAGTTTTTCTAAGAGTGACCCATCCGTTTGCAATACGTGCATTGAGAACGCTCGCGGCCTCCACGTCCACCTCCTCTAGGTCCACGTCCTCCTCTTCCTCGAGTTACGACCATAACAGATGGTTCTACTCGAGCAGGAGATTCTAGAGTTTCATGTGTTGGGACTTTTGGGACACGAATCATGCGTTGGATCAAGGTGTCCATGGAAAAGACCTCATGAGAGGTCAGAAGTTGATCTCTGATGTGATTGCGAAGAATCATCACCATATAGTATTTGTCCAGCTTCTTCATTTCATCTGAAGCGTCGACTTCTAGAAACATTTGAAGGTCTTCCACAGCTGATTGTGCTTCATTCATGAAGGATATCATGTCATGGTTAGTCATTTTTAGAGATACTAACTTGTCCGCCGAATCATATAGGCGTTGGATATCGTTGGCATATATATTCTGAGTCCTCTTCCAAAACAAGTGACATGTCTTGAAGGCCCTAAGAGATATTAAAAGTCTTGGCTCCACGGATTGCCACAACAGGGCACACAACTGAAAACCTGCTTGCTTCCACTGTTCGGCTTTTTCTTCAGGCACATGGCTTCCGTCTTTCTCAAGATGGTCATGATGTCCCTGACCAAGGAACCACATCTCGAAAGTAATGGAAGGACTTCCAGAGAATGAAATAGCACTTCCAGAGGCCATTTTTGATTAAGGGAACAAAAACAAAGAGCAGAAACGCAAACATAGTGGAGATTTTTAAACGCCCTAGGGAGATTTCCGCAAGGGTGACGTCTAGACCTCACAGAAATGGAGTTTTGAGGGTCAAAACAGGTACAGGAGGCCCGACGAGAGCTATGGAGGTGGCGCCGTGACGTTCCAAGCAACAGAAAGTGGCGCGTGGACTGCACGTGCTTGTTCGCAGCGGAGAAGACGCGATGCGTAGACGGGTGTCTGGTTCTGGCACCGGGGGCGGGGGGCTGTTGCTCGAAGAGGCGCTCCAGATCCAGTGGTCGTCGGAGAAAACTGAGGTGGCCGGAGACGGCGAACGGCGGCGAACAGTGGCGGACAGCGGCAGAACAGTGGCAGACGGTGACAATTTAGTGAACAATGGCAGTGGGCAGCTGCAGACAATAACAAACAGTGTCGGATAGCGGCGGACAGCCGCGAACGGCAGGAACAAGTGCCGGTGGACAGGACCAGACGGAATCCAGAGCGGGATCAACCCACTCTGATACCAACTTGAGATTAAAACAGAAAAAGATATGCTTGAGGGCTAAACCAGATCCCTCTACTATTCCTGATATTTATATAGATGATAAAGGAGATACAAGAAAAGTTAAAACATTAAAGGCTACAACTAGGTGCTAAGTGCAGAGGTTATCCAACAGTCAACCTCCTAACTTACACAAAATGATTGCCTAGATATACTAACTATTTCTACAAAATTACTCAAAAGTTTCCAAGCTACCTACTTATGACATAATTACATCTCATGTATGGTTATGGAAACCCTTAGGCAGGTACTTCACTTAAACAATCGGTGTATTTGATGAATTTTCAGTGTGGTCATTCAGTTTAGAAAACTACCTCAGATCAAATTAAAGGGTTCTGGTGTAGTTAGTTGAAGCAGAATGCATGCATGCGTTCATCTTAAAGGAAACCTCCTTGCCACTAGATTGTTAACGGGAACAATATACAACTGTATTTATGTTATGGTTTTCTCTTTGGTTAATTAAATTATTTTAGGTAAGAATATTTTTTGATTTGATGAATTTGGTTTTGGTTCCTATATTAAATTCATGAATTAGCCATCCAACTTTTGAAAATATGTTTGAATTTAGTCATTCTTGATACTTAAACTTAACATCTACTGGCAGTTTCTTTATCGCCACAAAATTAAAGGAATGACTAAATTCACATGTTTTTAGAATTTGAGGACTAATTAGTAACTTTAAGAGTACATGAATTAAAAACATATTCCCAGCTTATATTATTTTTACATAATTGATTTTTAAGTTTTCTGTTTTGGAGGATATTTATTATAACCTGATTATATTCTCAATCTTTTTGTAGATATTAGAGTTTACAAAGAACAGAAAGAAGGAGAGAGAGAGTTTAATCAGGATATTTCTTTTTATATTTCATTACATTTTGAATATGCTACAACAAAGATTATAAAGCTACACAAGTAGCTTGCTCTATAAGGAACAGAAACAGTTGCAGACTGTTACAGTTTGTCACACATCAGCTGGCTGGACCGAACTCAGTACAATATTCACGCTATATCTTGCTCTATCAAGCAAATGGTTATATGAAAAACAAGTAAAACATAGTATTACCCAAATCATTATTGAATTTTTTAGAAAGAATATTATTAATTTAACCATAGTCACTGAAGTCTTTAATTAACAAAAGCAGTATTATATCTTTACACATACTCAGAATATTATAATTTCACAAAAACTAACCTCAATCCCAAGTATATCTTGAACACCATACATGATGTTCAAGCCACAAACAATTTCCCTAATCACTGTATTAATTCCTGGACATAATCCTCCACAAGTCACTATGCAAGCACGTACTTCTTCTGGCTCGAAATAAATCTATTATTAGAAGAGAAGGCATCATCAGTTTTTAAAGATTACAAATGGATAGACATTTCCAAGCTTTATACCTTTTCTCGAGGTCCCGCACGCCGAAAATGAACTCCTCTCGGACTTCCTTTTTGAATAGCAACCTGGACGTGAAACGTTATAAGAAATGTAGACAAATGCTAAAAGACGGAGATCGATCAATCAATCATTTATAAAGAATATAATTCCACGAACAAACGCGGAGAGGAGTGTGTCACTTACATTTTCAGCAACCACGTCTTCTGGGCTCACAAAATTTTTCCTTAAAGTACAAAACAATTTTTATAAAAGAATCACGTTAAAATAATTAAAAGAAACAAAAAGTTTGGGAACTTGAAAATATTATCTTTGAAGTTATAATGCAAAATCACAAACATTATTAAAGCAAATTGCTAGAAGTGGACTTACTTTACAATTGAGTAAGCTTGGCTCTTCCTCAATGGATTTGGATATGACTACAAAAGAGGAAGAATGCATTAAATATTAGAAATCACCGTAAAGCTAGAAAAGAAGAAAGAAACATAAAGAAAAGAAGAACGAAACATAAAGAAAAGAAAAAATCACCATTATTTTTTTGAAAAAGAAAATAATTTACTTAACAAAGAGAAAAAGGACGAAAAAACCCACCCACCCTTCCACAAATATACTGTAAAGCGGCGGATATCAAACGATGTAAATTCACGGAACCATATGATTTTTCCCTCATGAGAATCTCTTCTAGTTTTATTAACATCCTCAAAATTCGATTTCTAAATTACTAACTTAAGAGACGGAAATAGCAAGTGTTTGCCTCAATGGTCTTTTTCATTTCTCTTCAATAAAGATTGATAGTTTATATTTTAAATTATCTTTTAATTTAATTCACATTGTTTCTCATCACTCTGCGAAACAAGAAATGCGATACGGCAACAGTTTTGGTGAAAAGCACGGGAAAAACGACTGGTACCGGCAAATCGGGAAGGAAGTTGGTGAGATGCGGAACGTCTTCGAGGATAAAACCGTCATTCTCAGACTGAGTCGAAACATTAACAGCAGTGACGACGGCGAGCTTGTTTTGGCGGGAAATCGACGACGGCTTCCGGAGAAAGGATGTCGAATTTCTGGAGAATCGCAACCGTTTCGGAACGTTTGGACGGAGGGAGAACGAGAATGGATGAAGAAGAGTTTTAGCGAGAGAAGACGAAGAGACTGAGAGATCCGTCATTGTTTTCTTCTGAGTTTAACCGAATAAGTTTTGCATTTGGATTATTATTATTATATATATATATATATATATATATATATATATATATATATATATATATATATATTTTATTTTATTTTTTTTTTTTTTTTTTTT
>Ga0099822_1012444_pt1 | contig 10180 bp, 4 predicted proteins | sample CowpeawhiteBW_FD_76839 | JGI IMG/M metagenome (GOLD analysis project Ga0099822, IMG submission 76839) | Root nodule microbial communities of legume samples collected from California USA - Cow pea white BW | ecosystem: Host-associated > Plants > Roots > Nodule | place: USA: California | collected... | reverse complement strand
TAAAAAATATTTAATTGATATATGGAACAATAAAAAAATGGGTATGGGTATGGGTATAAGAAAATACCCGTTACCCGGTGGGGATGGGGATGAGTCAAAAGTTGTATACCCGTTGGGTTTGGGAATGGGGATGGGGATGAATTTTTATTATGGGGATGAGATCATGATACCCGTACCCGCCCCGCCCCGTTGCCATCTCTATTGGTCATGCCTAGAACTTAAAGAGTAAAAGAAGAGAATTTTGTCGATAAGATAAAATATTATATGCTAAATAAAATATACTAGAATAAATGATTCAGTAATTTAAAATTTTTGCATCTTTTTCTTTACTGTAGCTTCCTATATACATTTGTTATAATTGGTGTAGAATTATAACTTATTCATTGATTTTATTTACAAAATCTATCTTTTTATTACAATTTTATATATTATTTTTATCTCGAGGATATTTATAGTTTACTCATATCAAAATTTTAAGAAATCCAATCGTAATACTTTAAACCACTCTACGACTCAATTTTTTTTGTTGTTGAAAAAAATAACGAAATAACCAAAGATTTTTTTAATTAACTAATATCTATAAATTTAAAATAAAGTGATATGGTGTTGGAATTTGAAGAATTAGAATAACATCAGATTATGATTTAGATGGAGTAACAAATATCAATTTTTTTTAACAAATTTTAAAACTAGAATAGAAATAAATGATATTTTGTAATATATGTTTTGACTGAAAGTTGAGGTATTTGCATGTATAAGAAAGTTTATGAAATAATTGTGGTAAGGAGATTACAGTAAATAATCTATTTGAATTTAATTAGCCCTTAACACGGAATTAGGAGTGTAAAATGAATGAAATTGGGTTTTAGGCAATCTTAACAAACCTAAACACGAGTTATGAAATATGATATATGAAATAAGAGATATGAGATATGAAATATTATGAAGTAGGAATTACTTATATGCATTTAGTTTTGTTGGGTTGCATCTGAGCTTCACAACAGAACACAACACACCTCACACAATCGTCAATGGCTAATTCAACTCTCTCATATCTCTTTCTCGCTCTTCTCTGCGTTCACTCGATCTTCCTCGTCTTTGCGTATGCTGATTCCCATTTCGAAGGCTTCGAAGCCGAAGATGACGATGAAATCGAAGACGCTTCTATCGATCCCGCGTCTCTCCGATCACCGCCACTCTCCGACCCCACTCCACTCGCCACCGATCCAACTCCCCAACCTCCACCCTCCGATCTCCCCAAGTCCCCTCCCGCTACCACCACCACCACCTTCGATTTTTGGGACGACGACGAATTCGAGGGCGTTCCAGTCGAACACGCCGCCCCCGAACCTCCCTCCGACCCCAAATCCACTGAAAACGCCACAGCCGCCCAAACCCCTCCAATCCCTAATTCTCCCCGCTCCTTCACTGTCGAGATCCTCTGCGGATCCTTTCTCATCATGTTCGCCATCAATTACTTCACCGGCAAGCGCGAGAACGAGAACATCGCGCTCTCCTGGGCTGCGCAGTTCGCGGCCAAGGACTCTATCTTCGAGAAGAATTTCAGCCTTCTAGGGATCGGCGACGGTGGCGACGATGCGCCCTTGCTGCTGAAGGAGGGGCAGACGACGTTCAAGTTCTACGCGAGCGGGAGAAGGTACTGCCAGGGGCTGTTGGCGACGCTCGAGTTGAAAAGCAGGCACGATCTCATCGCGAGGATCTACAACATGATTGTGCCCTGCAGGGACGAGATCGCGTTCGAGGTGTACATGAACGACGACGCCATGGATCATGTGGTTTTCGCAATGGCCAAGAAGAAGGCTGCCAAGGCCATGCACAAGGATGTGAGGGATTTGCAGAGGTTCGGCAGCGTTCTCTCCCCTCCCACTTCCCGGAAGTGGGTTGCTGATGACCTCGCTGTTATCTCTGAATCCAAGGAAGTCGCTGCTGATTTGATCACCGATGCCGTCATTGATCAGGTTCCCTTCTCTTCTTTCAGTTACCAATTTTCTTCTCATGCTATTTTATGGTTAATATCTGTTTTTCAATCTTATTTCAATAAGGTTTGTAGATAGGCGTTGTTTAATCTTCATAGTTATGCTTTAGAATAGTCTTTGTTTGATAACTCTTATTGAATAAATGCTCAATTACTTTGTTTATGTAAACTCGTCCTTAGAAACTTCATAGGCGATGAAGCTTTCATGTGATAAATTCTTACTAAATTAAGTGCTTTATTAGCTTTTTATCCTTGTGTGCCCCATTATTAGAAGCTTAACTGAGTATGAAGGTCAGTTGTCACAGGTAGCACCATCTTTCTAGTTTCTAGCTTCACCGGGAGATTGAATTGCATAGAGAGAAAGGGGTAGAAATAGATTTTGCTGGTTGGTTTTGTCTTGAGCTATTTATAACTCCGTGTCTGTAGAATGAATTTTCTCTCACTTTCCTATTGATACTACCGAAAATCATGCACCCTTTCTTAAAACCAAGGTCCAAAGGCTGTAGAACATTATATATTATTGTTTAAAATACTACCTTTTCCATCCAACATATAACCTATTTATGTTAGACTTCCCCTCAGGATTCCCACCAGGCATCATTTTCGCTGTCTCTCTTTTTTTTTTTCTCCTCACTAACTGTTGGCAATAGTAATTATATGAAGAGCTAGAGCTATCTTTGAGTTTGCTGCTAATCTATCCTTTAGAACAAGGTGAAAGTCTGAGTTTCAAGGCTGTTAAAATGATGAAGGTTTAGATATTGGATATAGAATAGAGAGAAGGAAGACTTTGTATGATAGAATTGTACTGCGTTGACGTGGATACTAAACTTATAGCACCAACTCTTGTTTATACTAATCGTAGTCCTAATTAATTATGAATACAAATTATAAGATAAATAAACATGCCAACCAATCCCGAGTGATATTTCGAAATAGGAGAACTAATCCTAATGGATAATTTAAGATCCTCTAATATGTGATATTTTTATATATTCTACCGAGGGAAGGTTTATGCTTCACCGCAACATGCAGCTAAGGATGGTGATTGGCGATGCCTAAGAACTATGTGTATCTTCACTTTGGTGATCCAGAGATTTTGGGGACTAGTAGATCTGTGTATTGCTGTTTTTTAGGTTGGTGGTCCTGTAGGAAAACTTGCCTGAATTTTTTCTGTTGGTGTCATCAATTACAGGAGAAGTCTAAAGGATGTTGGAAACGTCCAATGTTTGTTTTCCCTCTCATTTTTTGGTTTTAAAAACTGTTTTCTAGAAAAAAAAAATATTCTACTCAGTATCAGTAATCTATTTCTCACCCAATTTTAGAAGGTAAAATGTCAAACCAAAGGAAATTAAGTCTATTATCCACACCAATGTTAGCAAAAGCATCAACGCACATCCAACTTCAGGCATAATCTACTCAACCTGTTTAGCTCTAATACCTTTGGAAGTTCTAGTATGAACATTAATAAATCTCAAAATACAAAGGTTAATCACATCATTATTCATGTACTTAGTTAACCTTTTACCTGCCATCTGAACATTCCATTGTACCAAAAGAAGAGCAGAATGAAAAAGAATATATTTTTTTGAATTTCATATGATTCCTAGCTTTCCAAATAATCCAAATAATAGAAGTGATAGCAACAAGCTGAATATTGCACACAATAGGAATAACTTTTTCAGAAATAAAAGAAAGACAATCATCAATTGAAGAACAGGAAAAGTTAGGGAAAGCAGAAGCTATATGCGTATGTGTGTACATTATAATGTATGTTTCAATCGTAAAGCATTAACCGTATTTTATTCTAATCACAACACAATCCTCAGTCCTAACTAATTGGGGTAGCAAATCATAAGATAAGGATATATAACTTGATCATACAAGATAATGGGAAGTAGGAAACTCAATTTAAATATAATATAATATAATATCCTTTTGGAATTTGTTATCTCATTAAATTGGCATATATTTTGGTCAGTTGTGTCACTTGTTGAGATGAAGATTATGAAAACAGTAATATGACTAATAATAATTATATACTCAATGATTTTACGAGGAGCCTTATTTATCATGTTCAAAACTTTGTGGTTGATTGTCTGATATAAGTTAGCATCCTCCTTGGTTCTCCTGGTTGATAGTGTGCTTTTTGCTTACATATTCCTTTGATGCCCTGTGTGTGAAGTGATCATGCATCGGTGTTTCAATTTGCTGTTATGTAGCTTGATTACATTTGGCTTCATTTAATGTTTTCAAGCCTTTACGCAAAATAAGGGTGTTGTTTCATATCCTGTTAAGTTTATTTATTGGACTCAAAATCAGATATTGTTATACTGCAGGTTTTTGGTGAGAAAGCTTTTGAAAAATTTGGAAAAAGTTTAATTTCATTGCATTTCTCCGATCAGCACCCTGGTATACACAAGAAGGTATTGTTGTTCAAGTTTGTGCTTCCTGCTGCCAAGAACATGGCTGACATGACTCGGCTGGTGGCTCTCGTTCCGTATTATATTGACTTGATCGGAAGATATAAATTAAGTTCACAGGTGGGTTATTCATGCTACCAATGTATGGTTGGGTTGTAGGTGATGAAGTTTTTATGGTTGGTCCTTAAGTGAGTGGTGTTGATGTTTCAGGCTCGGTCAAAGACAGAGGGTGCACGACAAAAGGCTGCTCTGGAGGCACAGAAAGAACTCCGAAATGCCCAACAAGAGGCCATGCAGAGAAGAAAGGCGGAGAGGAAAAAGATGATGGAGGAGGCTGAGGCAAAGCTGAGTGCAGAGGCTATTAGAAAGAAAGAAGCAAAAGAGCGTGCTCGTCAAATGAAGAAGTCGATGCCAAGGATGAAAATGGCCCGTGGTGCGTAATTCTTGAATTTAAAGGATGATGAGTTTAAGGCCTTAATTAATGTTTGAATGTTGGGGGACCCTCTGCCTTTTGTAGAATTTACGGCAATGTACCTTTTTAGTTGGCATTTCCTCCTAAACTAGCTGGCTAGATAGGCCTCTCCACGTCTTAGGTGGATTTTGAATGTACCAAAATTTCCATTTTATTTTAGAGACATTTATTTACGACTTCTTCATAACCTCTTGATAACAAGTTAAATCTATTTATTCTACCTCCTTGTTTTTTACTTTTATTTTAACTTTCTTTTTCATCTTTTATAAGTGGTGCTTAGGGAGTGCTATTGCACCTGTCTTTTACTCATGTTTGAAAAACAAAAATTGCTATTGTCCTTTTACTTCACAAACAGTTTCCATTCCCACTCTATTAATTCAAAGTCATTTTCACCATTGGATGAAAGGATGTAGTTAGTTTTTTATGCTGTGTGCAGTAGATATGACATGGAAAAATAGTTGTTTGCAGATTCATATACGCAGATTATTATGTCCCTTTCTTATGTTTTGGTATTAAATGAATACGCATTTGATTAATCAATTGGTTGAGATTATACGCGAGACATTTAAGCATTTGTGCATCACTTTCAATTTTGCACAAGCTGGGCTTGATGAGGTGGAGTTAGAAATTTGATGGGATGTAGGAAGCGTTTGCCCAGCCACTTTGATGTTTATATTTTAATACTTTTAAAGTTAGATATAGTATTATTTAGAACTTGCTTCATTTGGTATTGTTTCATTTGCCATTACCAAAATTAAGTTTTATGGTTCTATATCCATTTTATTATTTCTTGTTTATTTTAAAAATATTAAATTATGCATCTCTTTCCCCTTTTTTTTTCAAATTACAATTACGCCTCTAGTTTTTCTGTTAAACTCTACTCAAATTTCTTGTTTGTTTCAAAAATACTAAATTAAAAACACCACTTCAAATACAATCTATTTTAAAAAAAAATAATTACTGAACGCAAGTCAATCGATTTTTTGGCTTCAAAAATAAATTAGAAACTCAACATAAACATATTTTTGTGTATGTATACACATACATCAAATTAAATTATAATACTTTCATTATATGCTAGTGAAAAAAACGAATCTTTAACTATTAGATGGTTAAATAATACATTTACGTTTTTTTTTTAAAGTAAGTGTACGGTTATTAGTTTATTTTTTTAAAATTCGTATATATTTGTGATCAGTATTAAGTTATTCTCTTCACTTAATACATCATTTATACAGAGAAGAAAATATGATTACTTTATTTAATTTTAGATGAATCAGTTTTTAGAAATGGCAGATTAATAGAATGACACCCTTAAGTTTGATTTTGAATTGATGATTGAGTTTAAGTATTGTTTTTTATTTTCTCACTGCTATTATATTTAAAGCATTTTAGGTCAATATTTATTTTTTATTTTTATTTTCTACATATACATGTATCTAGACAAGTTTAGTCGGCATATGCATATACATGTATTTAGGTATAGTCGGTCACTAAACTAAAGTACATCATTAGTATTTCATATTAACATTTTGTAGGGGAATGAAACAATACTTGCTAAAATTATAAAGAAAATTAATATTATATACCATAAATTCAAATTATAAAGTATTAAGCACAACCTTTTCTTACTTGAGATACTTTACTAAAAGTTCTCAAATAATTAAAGGACATGTTTAACTCAATGTATAAGTTTAACTTCAAATATTATATATATATGTTAAATAATAATAAAAATTAATTATATTAACGTAAAAAAAATTAGTGAAATGCAAAATGTAGAAAACAAAATGATAAGAATGACAAGTGTTGAAAAAGAGGCATCACGTGTGAAACGTGTGAGAATAACACCCACCCACACGATATTTTTTTCTTTCCTCCTACATTCACACCACAATTTTAAGTTTTCAAACAATTTGACATAATATATTATTTTATTCAGAAGAAGGGTTCTTCCTTCTGTCACACGTGGCCCACGCTTTGCTCTTATCGGATGACGCGGATCTTAAAACAAGCCTTCACAGTTTCTCTTTTCTAAATCAAAAGCAAAACGTGTGTTGTTTTATGAAGCATTTAATTTCATTCAACATGAATGCACACACCCACCTTTTCGTGTTGTAAATTTTCAGTCCCAAATCTGAAAGTTCAAATCTTGGTGATGGATATATCTCTTTGTTCTTTTAAATTATCATTCTTGCAGACACCCAGTTAAAAAAGATAAGGTTTTCTGTGTTGAAAAACAGAGTAAAGAAATATAATAAATTGTTGCCGTGTTTAAAAATTTACCAACTCAGTTACAATGAGTGGTTTGATGATGTTAGCTCACTGAAGACAGTAGGTTAAATTTGAATTTGACAAGAAATTAAAAACAAGTTGGTTTTTCTTTTAAGCTTTGATGGTTTCTTTGTTCAGAATTAAATTTAGAGTTGCACGTTTTGCATCACAAGCAGAGGCATGGTGGGACAATGAGAAAAATATAGGTGGTTGTTAAGATCATAATTGATGAGGTGTGAACAGATAATTTCCATTTTCATTTTATCTGTAAAGTGTGCATAAATCTCATCCTCTTACCTTTATATAATAAGCACACTGCAAGGTTTCATCCTCACAAACACAACACAACACAATTACACAACACTTTCCTTAACCAAGTCAAGTGTTTGAGTGCGAGTTATGGGAAAAATAGAAAAAGGGTCACTGTCTTCTGCTTCTGCTACACCTCTTCCTTTGCTTTCACTGAACCACGTCTCTTTTGTATGTAAGAGTGTGAGTGAGTCTGTCAAATTCTATGAGGATGTTCTTGGATTTGTCCTCATCAAGAGGCCATCTTCTTTCAAATTTGAAGGGGCATGGTAACTTCCTTCTCTTTCGTTTTCTGCTTCTTTTCTACTTTCCCACATGTCCCTTTCTACCAGATCAGCTTTTGGTTTCGATCTTTTAAGAATGCCATCACGAATTCTAATTTCTGTGATGCAGACTCAACTTTTTGTTCTTGGCAAGAGACTAAAGATTAAGCATTCAATAACATTTCATATGTATTCAATGTTCCAATTTTTTAACTACCGACACTCTATTTTGCACTGAATTGGCTCAGTGAAGAGTACTCACTCGCTTAAGTGAAGATAAATAGTACATACACGTTTATCTAAAAATGAAACGAAAGTCAGGGAATACGATTTCTGAACATTTTTTGTTACAGTTTCTTTGAGAAACTTGGTCCAAATGAACTAGTTTTGGTATGTTAAATGAATACTGTTTGAACTGGTTTTTATAATGTTCAGGTTATTCAACTATGGCATTGGCATTCACCTATTAGAGTCAGCTAAGGTTCCGGTGGAAAAGAGAGAGATAAACCCGAAAGAAAATCATATATCGTTTCAATGCTCAGACATGAAAGTTATAATGCAGAAACTTGATGCAATGAAGATTGAGTATGTGACAGCAGTTGTGGAAGAAGGTGGAATTCAAGTTGATCAACTGTTCTTCCATGACCCAGATGGATACATGATAGAAATATGCAACTGCCAGAATCTCCCTGTGCTTCCAATTTCCTCTTGCCCTCTCAAGCGCCACTCTTCATTCTACTATGGTATGCAAATTCAACCCTTCTTTTTTCTCTCACTTTTCTCTTTTATTTCTTTCCTAATTGGGAAGTAATGGTTAGATCATTTGGGTTTGGCAGGAGAAGACACATTCAAGATAAACTTCTATGCTGAAGAATCTAAGTTATCTAAGTTGATGATGGAGAACTTCATGATGGATATGCTCAAGATTTCAATATGAGGAGAGAAGAGAATTGTGTGAAGGCCTTTTTGTCCTGTACCAAAGTCGTCACAATATAATATTAGTACTTATAAATCATACTATTTTCTTCTTTTTTTTTGTATTCCCGTTTGTGTATAATAGACAAGTAATTCTGTACTCTGTCATCTCAACATTGGATTCCGTCTTCATTATGTATAAAACTATCTAAGATATATACACAACATTTTTGTCTTTCTATTTTAGCAGTATTTATTCAATCTTATCATTAACAGATACATCATTTTTAGAATTACTCTAATATCCTCTAAAGTTTTATAAAATCACATAAATAAAGAAACTAGAACTGGTCACTGTGTGAGTGGAAATGTAGATGGACATTAATAATGGCGTGAATAGGTTGCAAGGTGAGAAAGAAGCGTTGAGATATGAAATGAAATGACGTGAGTTGTTCATATTTGACAGCAACATGTCTATGTCTGAAACCTTCACACTCAACAATTCTTCATTATCTTATTGTGAGCAGTTGAGTTATTTATTGCACACTTGTTTCTTTGATGAAATTGGTTTTAATTACATTCTGTGAAAGGGTGAAGGGGTGAAGTGTAGTGTACTCAATAATAATCACTCATTGTCATACATACGTGGTACCATAGTGGACTTTTGTACCAGTGTTTACAAGGCCACATCACTTTACCTGGCACTTGGCTTGTAGCTTCATGTGCCTTTCTCTAATGTTTATGATAAATGATAAAATATGCCACTAGGATGCTCTTTATATTCATGTGATTTTATAAATAACACCCTCTTTATAAATAGTGGCCCACTATTACTAGCTCTTCATAAAGAGCATCCACAGTGGATGGTGGATATTTTATAAAGAGGATCTTGTGTGATTTTATTCCTAGCAGCATCCATAGTTTATAACGAGTATCTTATCTATCCACTATGGATGTTGTTTATATTCGTGTTCTTGTAATGAATTGATTCAACAAAATCTTGGTCAAAGAATTTTATAGTGTTTGATCAGTGCTAGACAGTCCAATATTAATATGCAGAAAATGGTTTTAGTATATTGTTTAGTCTCTTAACATCTACTGAGGTATGAGCTGTTGTCTGGTGGGACCATCTGGTGATTAGCCTCTTGAGTTGTGGCCTCAATCACCAACATTGCCAGGGAAGTAGTCTATGCAATGTAACCATTCTTTTGTTTCTTTGTTTCATCTACGTTCTTCTGATAACGACATACTACAACTATTAGTAGAAATAAATCCTCTTCTCTTCCAATTTCACATGATAAAAGGTTATGTATTTATTTCTTTATGATTGGGTGAGTTGATTTGGACTTTTCACATCCTCTTATTATATATATATATATATATATATATAGATCACTTAATGCTTAACGTTACAGAAAAATCTCTTTTTTTTTTTTTTTTTTATTTTTAAAAGAGGATTTTATATTTTTTTTTTTTTTTTTAAAATTTTATTTTACATTTAAATTTCTTTCATTTTACTTTTAAGAATAAT
>Ga0099822_1012440_pt1 | contig 10183 bp, 8 predicted proteins | sample CowpeawhiteBW_FD_76839 | JGI IMG/M metagenome (GOLD analysis project Ga0099822, IMG submission 76839) | Root nodule microbial communities of legume samples collected from California USA - Cow pea white BW | ecosystem: Host-associated > Plants > Roots > Nodule | place: USA: California | collected... | reverse complement strand
TATATATATATATATATATATATATATATATATATATATATATATATATATATATAAATATAAATATTTACGGGTATCAGGTATTCTCGGGTACCCACAAGTTTTAAAAATATCCGCGGGTAGCAGACAAATTTTTTTTGGCGGGTCGGGTTGCGGGTAGGCACTATCTGTGCCCGACCCGACTCGTTGCCATCCCTATCTACGACCCTTTTATTGATGGATATGTGCCTGTCAATAATCCATCAAAAACACATGTTTATCAATGGATATTGGTTGTTTCTAATGGATTCTAACCATCGATAATATCTTTTTTTTTTGGTAGTGATGACCGACTATTTTACTCAAATTTTTAAGTTTTCACATTATAATTTTGTGTTGATTGATTTTTTTCTTATCTTTCTGTTAATAGGGTAATTTTTTAAAGTAAAGACGTTATGTTCTTCCGAACAAGTTTTTTTCCCAACAATTCATACCTAACTAACCCTTTTCACCCTACATTTTCCAATTCCTGTCCCTTACCGTTCTCTATTTTTTCATCACTCCTTCTCTATCATTATTTTGATTTAATAATTTATTTTTTTCTTTATCCTTATGCAATAATGTAAAAGATAAAGTAAATAATCAAAGTTCCTTTTCTAAAACTCAATGAAAGTTTTCTTGTGAATGACGCTCTTATATTCAATAAGTTGAAGTGATTATTATCTTTTTTGGCAAAAAATAGATGAGCAGCTATCATTCAATAATGCTAACTCTTAGTTGAAAGTTTTTAATTTTTAAGTTCATAAGTGATAAACTAACTTATTTACTTCGAAATGTTCGGTAAACTAATTAATAAGTTAATTGGTAAATGTAAAATAAGATAACAAATATAAAAAATAAGTTTTAGCATTACTTAAATTTAATTTTTATTTATTCTCAAAACTTTAAATTTTTTATTTCTTAAATTAAATTATTATTAATTACATTGAATTTATTTATTTTTATAACATTCATTGCGTAATTTTCATATAGTATCATATAAATGAAATATTGTTTGTTTTCAATTGTTAATGAAAATCTTTTTTAGTTTAAACTGTATAAAAAATTAAAATTATAAATAACATAATAATTCGGCGTGAAAAGATGAAAACAAATAGATGAGCGAAAGAAAAAAGAAACAAGTAAAAAAGACAAGAAACTCAGCATAAAAACAATAATAAAAGCTCATATATATTTTTCTAACCTTGCGTTTTCCATTATAATTTTAAATGAAAGCTCATATGTCAAAACTACTTTCGCCAAAACCAAGACAACTTTCGATTATATTAATGTCAATACCGAATCATATGAATTTTATATTATAATTCCACATATACTTACAAATTTCATTTGTCCATGTACCTTTAACCCGTCACGATACCCTCACTTTCATGCATAAAAATAGATATTACATCAGCGTAAGCCTATGCTATACATTTTAAATATTTATGTTTATTTTTAAAGTTCTAAACAATAATTTCATATTATTCCAATAGTAAAAATGAAACAAAAATAGTATTTTTACTTTTTGTTCACCTATATCATAAGTAGTGTTAGAAGAATACATGAAAAGAAAAGTGACATGGTCAGTTAAATTTGTAAGAGTTAAGTTTAAAATTCCCCTTCTTAATATTAGAGCTTATCTTAATTCAATTTATGGACTCTTATCTTATCATTTACTATCAAATTATTGTTAGACTATCAATAAATATTTAATTTCACATATCTAGTTCTTTGTTTAATGTGATGTATTGAAAATTATTAAAAGATGGACATTAAGTATAACTTAATCTTATAAATCAAATTTGTAAGATTGAGTTAGATATAAAATTCATTTTTTAACATAGTATCATAGTCAAGTTATATTCTATCTTAGCAAAGTTCGTTATTTGTTGAGTTTATTGTTTGTTATCAGACCACCTATTAATGTTTAGTCTTGCACTCGATATATATGAGTAGGTTAGAGTCTATCCTAACAAAATTTGATTGTTTGTTGGATTTATTGTTTCACCTGTTATCAGATTAGATAATCTATTAATGTCTAGTCCTTCTCTCAAGGGATGTAAATGCCTCATCATGAGAAAGTGCGTTGGAAGTCTCGTATAAACTAGATAAAGTCAATTTAGAATATCCAATGAGTACAGACCTTATATTACAAACTAATTTTTTGAATTTGAATTAACTTTAAAATTCACCATTTAACAAAAACCCTACGTCTAACAAAAAATAAGATGAAATCATATTATTTAAGCCCATGCAAATTTTATTTTGCAATCCATTGTAAAAATAATCTTAAACTTAAAATTTACTTATTTTTAAGGTTATATTATATTTTAAATTTACATCACGTGATCAATGACGACAAAGTACTAGGGTTTCCAACGATTTTGTCTCTTCAGTCTTCTGGTTTACGACCTCTCGTTTTCGCTCCAGACAAGGTTATCTTCGACAAAATGGAAAATAAGAGAATATTTGACACCTAACTTTGATTTTACAATAACACGGACAAACAATCTTTCGCTTTTACAGAAGAGAAGGCCACGTTCTTAACAACTTATTCTTCCAATCATATTCATTCCAGTGCTCAATATAATTTTTTTAATTTACTTTCACCATTATATTATATATATACAATAAAATAAGTAGAAGTGGTTGGCAATGGCATTTTTACTTTTTCTACCATCGATCATGCACTCATTTGGGTTTCGTGTTATAGCTGCTGTAGTTTTTCTTTATTTAATATATTATTTGTTCCATTCTCCTTGATTTCAATGCTTTCACTGTCTTATTGTATGAATATTATATACTCAGATTAATTGTTTGTAAGATTTGTTTTACTCCTACACCCAAAGTCATGCAATCACGTGTACCAGTAGAAAAATTCATTGTACAATTATTTACATGTTTGTCTTCTAACAGTTGTCTTACGTTAGTCTCTCTCTTCTATAAGTTGACAAAATGGTTTTTTAGTACATGTACATGAAGTAAATTTGGAGTGATAAAAGTACAAACAGATCTTGTTCCATACACTGAAAGGTCCTTTAGGATTATTATATTTCTTTCTGTGCCATACTACATATCCACCAGATTTTCCTTTTCGGCGTTACTTTATTCATCTTTCATCTCCAAATTCAGCTTGTTGATTTTCGCTAACTGGTGCTTGTTAGGTACGTATGTGGGCACTCACTATAACAACTTAAACATTTAGAAGAATTAAAAGTATCATCATATATCAGAATTTCTCTATTGTCACCTTCCATTCTTTTGAGTGTTATGTTTCATGTTTTCAGATCCAAAAGGGTTGCAGCAACAATCTCCTAACTAGCGATAAGGGTTGAGTATTTTGATTTAAACCACCCTAAAACCAACCTAAACCTGCAACAGCATGGTAGAAGAGTTTTAAAATTTTGAGTTCATATGAAATACAGATATAGTGTTCACATGAGTTGATTTATCAATTTCACTGATGTTGAGCTTCATGCGTGTTACCATGTGATGATTAGGAATGTAAAATATATACGGATATAATTTATGGATACTTATTGATATCTGTTGATATTAAAAATATATATAGATACTTACATGAATATAAATACAAATATAAAATGAATATTTATCCGACGAGTAGAATACTGTCCCATACCTTACCCACTTCAACGAGTGTCCCTAATGATGATGTGAGAGTGAATGGAAAGACGGATTTATATCGTACCATTCAAATCTCATCTCCTCACAATTTATAACATACCATTCAAATCTCATCTCTCCAAAACTGAAAGGATTTGCAAGAATAAATAGTCATTTTACCCGTTACTTCTAATTCATGATCGGTGGTGATGGAAGAATTCCGTAATTCATATATATGAATATATAATTAATTGTAGTACAATTAATAATAATAATAATTAATATTGATAAATAATAAATAATAATAATTATTAAAATAATAATATTTAATGATATTAATAATAACATTAAATAATAGTAATAATTATATTAAATAATAGTAATAATAATATTAATAATTAGCTACAAGGATAAAGTAAAATTTTTTAATTTATTAAAAAAATTATCACATAAGTTAAATAATTTATAAATTTTCAAATTACTCTTTTACCTTCAAATCTGAAATATATAATTGAAATTTATTCATTCAACGACGGCTCATTATTCTTCAAATCCATCTTATGCCCTTAAGTCTGGTATGCATTTAGTCCTTGAATAGTTAAATAGCTTTTATCTTCATATCTACGGAATTTTTATATTTTAATGTAAATATATGTAATGTTAGTATAAGTTAGATGAAATAATTTTTTTGAAAAAATCAAGTGAAATTTAACTACCATCATAATTGAATGGTTATTAAAGAGTGATATATATATATATATATATATATATATATATATATATATATATATATATATATATATTAATATTACTAGTACAAAGGGCCATTGTACTTTATAACATGAAATAAATGTTTACATCTACTTTGTGTTTATTATTTGGAAAATTATACTATAACAATTAAATTTTTGACAACTTTCTCGTACAATCTAAGTTGTCATTTTTTAAGTAATTTTTCATCTTTTTTATTTTCTCATTTTCCTATATTTCAAAACCACTCAAAGTATGTCAATTCTGGTTGTAAGAGAAAGTTGTCAAAATTTAGTTGTTATAGTATCATTATCATTATTATTTTATGTTTTAGTTTTTTTTTTCTTTATAAATATAAAAGTATACTCTTTCAATATTTAGTTTTTTCTTTTCTTTCTATATACAATAGTTTATCTCCAAAAATGGATAGTCAAGTAATGTTTGCGGTGTAAAAAAAAAATAATAATAATTTTGTTAGTATAAAATTGTAAATTAAGTATAAAGAATACATTTTAAGGGGTTTAAGATATAAATTATGTTACTACTTGGGATAAATATTTTTTATATTATAAAGTATGGTTAAATTTTTTAAATATGGAAAGTTATACATTTTACAGTAATATTATCAGTTTCTTATTTTATATATATTTTTTTCTAAATATGAACTTGTTACAGATGATTCTGTCTTAGATAACAGTGCAGAGATAGGCTTTGTGGAGTGAGTTTCATGGGTTCATCTTTCGTTAGAGTTGGTATTTTGGTTCACTTTTTAAAAGAAGAAATATTAGGACAATGTTTTGTTAAGAAAGAGATATAACTTTCTTGTCCTTCATATCAGATTTTAAGCGGCAGAGAAAACTTACAGTGATGGAGGATTTTTGGAGCATGGCTTGTGGAGAAACTGATTGTCCTGGGAATGGAGGAAAACCACCCTTCTGTTACGACTTCAAGTTTTTGAAAGATCCTTCTACGTGCACCATCCAATTCTTGATCATCTGCTTTGATGTTTTGTTAATGATCATGCTAGCATTCATTTTGATCCAGAAGTCTTTGTTCAAACCATTTCGTGGTCAGTTTCAGGTGGAAAGATATTCAAACTTGCAGGTACTGTCTGCCATGACCAATGGTTTTCTGGGGTTGTTCTATGTGTGCTTAGGCATTTGGGTTTTAGAGGAGGAATTAAGAAAGAGACACACTCTCTTCCCTCTTAAGTTGTGGTTGGCAGAGCTTTTTCAAGGATTCAGATGGCTTTTTGTAGGCCTAAGTGTAAGTCTTCAGTTGAAACAACTTTCAAGATCATGGTTGTGGTTGCTTTCTCTTGTTACGTTATTTGTTTCATTTATTTTCTGTGTTATATCCATGTCTTACGCAATTAGTAGCAGAAAATTGATCTTCAAGGAAGCTTTAGATTTTCTGTCTTTACCAGTGTCAATTTTACTACTCTTGTGTACTTATAAAGTACATAAACGTGAAGACACTGACGGAGAAATTGATGAAGGCCTTTACGAGGCTTTGAATGATCACTGTAGTGAAGTTGATCCAGATAATCATGTGACTCCATTCGCCAAAGCTGGATTCCTTAGTAAGATGTCATTTTGGTGGTTGAATCCATTGATGAAAAGGGGTCAAGAGGAAACACTTCAGGATGAGGATATGCCGAAGTTGCGAGAATCGGATCGAACAGAAAGTTGCTACTTGTCCTTTTTAGAACGTTTGAACAGAGAAAAAGGAAAAGAACCATTATCACAATCATCAGTGTTGTGGACCATAGTTTGGTGCCACAGGAGAGAGATTTTGATGACTGGATTATTTGCTCTGCTCAAGGTACTCACCTTGTCCACTGGTCCTGTACTTCTGAATGCTTTTATATTAGTTTCTGAGGGTAATGGAAGTTTCAAATATGAGGGTTATGTATTGGTCGTATCACTTTTCATTATTAAGATCATCGAGTCCCTGTCTCAAAGACAGTGGTATTTCCGCAGTAGGCTTGTTGGAATGAAAGTTAGATCACTGCTTACTGCAGCCATTTATAAGAAACTATTGAGGTTATCAAGTGCAGCTAGATTGACACACTCTGGTGGTGAGATAATGAATTATGTGACTGTGGATGCTTACAGAATTGGAGAATTTCCATATTGGTTTCACCAGTCGTGGACAACATGCCTCCAAATATGTATTGCTATAGTTATACTTTTCCATGCTATTGGAATAGCAACAATATCCTCATTGGTAGTGATAGTTCTCACTGTGCTTTGCAACACTCCACTAGCAAAGTTGATGCATAAGCTTCAGAGCAAACTCATGGTGGCACAAGATGAGCGATTGAAGGCCAGTTCTGAGGCTCTAACAAATATGAAAGTGCTGAAGCTTTATGCATGGGAAACTCATTTCAGAAAGGCTATAGAAAGACTAAGGAATTTGGAACTGAAACTTTTACGTTCAGTCCAACTGAAAAAGGCGTACAACATCTTTCTTTTTTGGAGCTCACCGGTTTTGGTCTCTGCTGCTTCTTTTGGGACATGTTACTTCTTGAATATTCCTCTGCATGCAAATAATCTTTTCACATTTGTGGCCACTATACGTCTTGTGCAGGAGCCAATTACAGCGATCCCAGATGTTATTGGGGTGGTCATTCAAGCAAAAGTGGCATTTGCCAGGATTGTTCAATTCCTTAATGCACCTGAATTGCAAAGTGCAAATTTCAGGAATAAAAGTTTTGATGGCAGTAAAGGGTCAATTAAAATCAAATCTGCTGACTTTTCATGGGAAGGTAATGAATCAAAATCAACACTGAGGAACATAAACTTGGAGATCAGACATGGGCAGAAGTTTGCTATTTGTGGTGAAGTTGGCTCAGGCAAATCAACCCTCTTGGCTACAATTCTTGGAGAGGTTCCAATGATAAAAGGAACTGTAAGATTTGATTCTTTCATGCTCCTCCTATATTATACAATGCACTATTAAATCTTAGGGTACTGTTATTGTCTATAATGTCGATGACATTTCTACTTCGTATAATCAATAGTTATATTTAGCATATGAATTCAACTCATTATACTCAGTACTATTTTTTCTTATTCTTCTTTTTCAGATGTAATATTAATAAGTGCTTAATTCTCTCTATTGAGTTACAGATTGAAGTTTATGGAAAGTTTGCATATGTTTCTCAAACAGCATGGATACAGACTGGTACTATACGGGAAAATATTTTGTTTGGATCAGATTTGGATGGTCATAGATATCAAGAAACACTTCGTAGATCTTCACTACTAAAGGATTTGGAGCTGTTTCCCCATGGAGACCTCACACAAATAGGTGAGAGAGGAGTTAACTTAAGTGGAGGTCAAAAGCAGCGAATTCAACTTGCACGTGCTCTTTATCAGAATGCTGATGTATATCTTTTGGATGATCCATTTAGTGCTGTTGATGCACATACTGCAACAAATTTGTTTAATGTAATGTCATCCTCCTTACTTCACACACTACAATATGAGACATTCTTTATTCAAACATGGTTTTTAAATTTTGTAGGAATACATCATGGATGGTCTTAAAGAGAAAACTGTTTTACTCGTGACTCATCAAGTTGACTTTCTACCAGCGTTTGATTCTGTTTTGGTAATTCAATGAAACCAGGACATGGTTATGCTAAAGTTCTTCTTTTCTCAGTTTCCTGCACATAACTAGTGATAGTAAATTAGTAATGAATTGGAAGTTACTGAAGTTTGTTTTTTTTATCTTTTCCTCAGTTGATGTCAAATGGGGAAATCCTAGAATCTGCTCCTTATCATCATTTGTTGTCCACGAGCCAAGAATTCCAAGATCTTGTTAATGCTCACAAGAAAACTGCTGGTTCTAACAAGACTATGAATGTTTCGTCTTCCAAGAGGCCTTCAATATCTGCTAAAGAGATTACACAAGCTTCCAAGGAGAATCAATTAAAAGAGACATATGGAAATCAGTTAATAAAGGAAGAAGAGAGAGAGATAGGAGACACAGGGTTGAAGCCTTACCTTCAGTATCTGAATCAGACGAAAGGCTATATATACTTCTTTGTGACTTCTCTTTGTCACCTCTTGTTTGTCATTTGCCAGATACTGCAGAACTCATGGATGGCTGCTAATGTTGACAATAACCAAGTTAGCACATTGCGGCTGATTGTTGTTTACTGCATGATTGGGGCTCTTTCTACTGTTTTCTTGCTCATCAGAACTCTACTTCTAGTTGCCTTGGGCATTCAGTCATCAAAATATTTGTTTTTACAGTTAACGAACTCCCTTTTTCGTGCACCGATGTCCTTTTATGACTCTACACCATTGGGAAGAATACTTAGTAGGGTATGTATATTAAATGATTTCTTTCCATGCTGTGAATTGTGATGATATTTTGATAGTGATTTCCTATGCAGGTCTCATCAGATCTAAGCATTATGGATATTGATATCCCTTTTATTATTGCTTATACTGTGGGAGGTACTACAAACTTCTATACCAACCTCATAGTTTTAGCAATTATCACTTGGCAAATCTTGTTTATCGCTGTACCGATGGTTTACATTGCAATACGCTTGCAGGTAATGGCAAATTCTTATTTTAAAAGTGTTGTGATACTAAAATAGTGTCTTCTATTTTGACTGGCATTGGGAAAGTTATCAAATTTGACCATATAATGCTCGTTGTTCTGTTAGCTTTTATCTTTTGGTAACTTTTTGTTGATCTTTTAGTGTGTTTAATATCAGATACTGAACAAAGTATTTCATTTTTAAAACTAGAAATATTACTTTTCCACTGCAAAAGAAGTGATGCGGATGAATGGCACAACAAAGTCCTTTGTAGCTAATCATGTAGCTGAAACTAATGCTGGAGTTGTGACAATAAGAGCCTTTGAAGAAGACAATCGTTTCTTTGAGAAGAGTCTTCATCTAATTGACATCAATGCTAGTCCCTTCTTCCATAGTTTTGCCTCAAATGAGTGGCTGATCCAGAGATTGGAAATAGTTAGTGCAGTACTTCTTTCCTCCACCGCACTATGCATGGTTACACTTCCACCAGGGACTTTCAGCTCTGGTGAGACTTCTGTCATGTTATATGTGAAATATCATGGTTTTTAGCACTACAATTATCTTAATAGTAATTTTCTTTTATCACCAAACAGTATCATTATCTCTGTTGATGCAAGTATATTAATTTTAAATATCTTCTGTTCTAGGATTCATTGGCATGGCTCTCTCTTATGGCCTTACACTAAATGCTCAACTAGTATTTTCAATTCAGAGTCAATGCAATCTAGCAAATTACATAATTTCTGTAGAGAGGATAAATCAGTATATGCATATACCGAGTGAGGCCCCAGAAGTAGTAGAAGGAAATCGTCCTCCTTCAGATTGGCCAGTTGCTGGTAAAGTAGAACTAAATGACTTGCAGGTAATTGGAACTTACTTAAAATGTGAATCTTAGTGTTCAAATATGTAATGATATGCTTATGTAATTTTCTTGTTTATACAAAAACAGGTACGATACAGGCCTGATGGACCACTTATACTTCATGGAATCACATGCACATTTGAAGCAGGACACAAGATTGGAATCGTTGGAAGAACAGGCAGTGGAAAGTCCACTCTTATCAGTGCCTTATTTCGTCTGGTGGAGGCAGCAGGTGGAAAAATTGTAGTTGATGGCATAGACATATCTTCTATTGGCCTTCATGATTTGAGGTCACGTTTTGGTGTTATACCTCAGGATCCTACTCTTTTTAATGGGACTGTTAGATATAATTTGGACCCTTTATC
>Ga0099822_1012434_pt1 | contig 10187 bp, 9 predicted proteins | sample CowpeawhiteBW_FD_76839 | JGI IMG/M metagenome (GOLD analysis project Ga0099822, IMG submission 76839) | Root nodule microbial communities of legume samples collected from California USA - Cow pea white BW | ecosystem: Host-associated > Plants > Roots > Nodule | place: USA: California | collected... | reverse complement strand
ATTAATAAAAAATAAAAAATTATAAAAAAATATATATATATATATATATATATATATATATATATATATATATATATATATATTCTTTTTTCTGTTTAATACAATAAATTGTACTGTAATTACTTAAAAAATAATTATAAGGAGTAAAAGTATAATAAAAAATAATAAGAAATGTGCTATTGAAATTAAAAAAAAAAAAGGAATCATATTTTTCAGAATTGAGATAAATGAAAAAGAATGGACCAAGTATTTAAAAAAAAAAAAAAAAACGCCTTTAAAGGGTCCAATGTTGTAATTGGCAGGTAATACCTGTACATTGCCACCTTGCTGGTGAATATATTGTTAATAAAAAAGTCAGAGTATTAAATATATAATTAATGACAAATAAATATAAAGAAAATCAATTATTACATTTCTTTTGAAAATATATTTTTTGTTTTTCTAAAAATTTGGAGATTTAATTTCAGTCTCAAAAAAATTGTGCTTCTTTACTCCCTGAAACATCAAAATGTGTTGTTTTAGCACGCATTTGGACGGAAAAAAAAAAGAAAATAAAAGGAGAAGTGAAAGAAAATAAATAAAAAAAGAGAGAGAAAATTGTTGTTTAGATAAGTAAAAATATAGTCAAAATGAATGGCCAATTTTTAAATGAAATCGTGTTGATTAAAATATTTAAAATATAAACTACATAATTACTTTTTTCTTTATAAATTTAAATTAATTTTTCTATTATATTTTTTCAACTTAATTAAATTCCTCTACTTTTTGTCTCTTATTCAAATATCCAAGCTTTTATTTCAATTTTATCACAGCTTAATTGAATTCTCGTCTGTTTATACAAATATATGTGAAAGGTTAATTGAATTATTTTTATTCTTTATTTGAATATTCAAAACTCTTTGTATTGATTTTCTTTCGCCAAAATAAACCTAATTCAATAAAAAAAATCTTGAAATATATTTTTGTACACTTTATTTTCTAAATTAGACTTGTTTAGTATCTTAAGTTCAGATTTTGACTCCAATGCCGAATTGTCAGTCATGCACACTGTTTTTTCTTTTTTTTTATACCCAAAAACAGGTTAAAATTTAGTTTTCCAGACCAAATTTTGATTTTTTTTCCCAATCTTTTAAAAGCCGAAGAAAAAATTTAAAAATTAATTTTAAATAATTAATTAAAAATGTTGAAATTATTTTTAATTTGACTTTGGAGAAGCAACAAAATAAAAGAAATAATTTAAATGTCAATAACTTTTAGAAAGACTAGAGTATACATGTGAGACCCCTTTTACTACTCCCTTTTCTCTCTTCTACCACACATAGCTATATAATAATTATGTGCAATTTTGTTTTCTAAATAAAATAAAATTGTATCAATAATTATTATGGTCATATTGCATTTAATATCATACATAATTATGAATTTTTACAGAATTCAATGTTTATTAAATATATCTTGAATAGTGTTCAACCCTGGTTAACAGGATTCTTAAAATAGAGGATATTGCTAACCATCCGGTTAAGGATAATTAACATACACTGAATCCTACAAAAGTACATAAATAGGTGTAATGTTAAATAAAATCTGACATAATAATCATTAATGTAATTTTATTTTAACTGAAGGACAAAAGTACTCATAAGTGTTGTACATATATATTTAATATTTTATTTAATACTCACCAATAAAAATTAAAAAATAATTAAATAATAAAATTAATATATTTTAGTATTGTTAAAAATTAAATATAATTAAACATAAGAAAGTTTAAATTGACAAAAGAGTAAAAAAATAAAATAATGTTAAACATCTAAAATTATAAAAAAATAAACAACTAAAATATCAATTTGAGTAAAAATTTTAAAATTTTCAAAGTCCTTTGTTTTTGTATTAAAAATTTATTGTCTAAGAATTAAAAGAATATTTTTGTTCTTGAAAAAATCTATTATATGCATTTATATTATTTTAATTAATGTACTTAATTATTTCAACTCTCAATATCAATATATACTAATTATTCTTTAACTAGTGTCCACTAGTTAATATTCTCTTAAAATAAAATATACTTTTAACTTGGTTATAAATGCAAATTCAAATTAATGTATATTATATAATAAATGTGTTATTCGGAAAAAAATTAATGCACAACCTTTATAAATTATTATTTTTTAGTCGTTTTAGAAATGTAGTGTTGAAGGAACATTGAACGGACCAACTAATTTAGTTTAAAAATATAAGTGGTCAAAGTAAAATAAAATAGGAATATTTTATTGACTAAATCAAAACATTTATAAATAGGAAAATTTATTTCTACAAATTTCAACTTATAAAAATAATTTTTTTTAAATTAGATTATTTTTTCCACCTTCTCTTATAAGGTAATAGAGTAATTTGAATTTATTAACATGGTTGGAGTGTTGGTATAATAAAAACTCATGCAAATGAATACAAAGTCGAGATTAATCTTAAAATGAGTATTTTCTATTTTCTACTAAATCTTTTTAAATGTTATTAAGGAGATTACTTTTTAAAAATGGTCTTGCTGACCGTGACCCGTGAACACCGGTCAATAATAATTAATATGTATTTAATTTTACAAAAAGTACATGTAATATTAAATTAAATTAAATTAAATAACTATTAATGTAATTTTATTTTATTTAAAGAATAAAAATATTTACAAATATTATATATGTGTGTTTAATATTTTATTTAATGTTCACCATTAAAAATTAAAAACCAATTAAATAATAAAATAATTATATTTTAATGTTACTAATAAATAAATATAATTAAACCTTAGAAAGTTTAAATTAATAGAAAAATCAACAAAAAAAATAATGTTAAACATCTAAAAAATTTACAGAAAGAGAAATTAATGTATTAATTTAATTGTTTTTTTGTATTTGAGGGTTTTTTTTAACTCAAATTTGTAAAATTGCCCAGTTGAAATTGTTTTGTAAAATAAGAACAAGTCGTCAGGGTAGAGAACGACATTACAGGTGAAGTCGTCCTCCACCTTGTCGATTTTTTTTTTTTTTCGAGAAATAAAGTCTTCATTTATCTTTATAAAATCTGTTATATGTATTTATACTATTTTAATGAATGTATTTAATTATTTCAATTTTTAATATAAAAATGATAGAAACAATATAGATTAATTATTCATGGATAAGTGATATTTCCCTTTTAAAAAAATTGTATTTTTGGTCAAATAAAAGTTACGAAAATCAAGACACACATTAATATAATTTTGATGACTTCCGTTAAGCATTAAAAATACCGGTTCTTTAATTCTTTTAATATATTTTATATTCATATATATTTTGCTTCTACAATTAGTTTTTTGCCATTTTTTATTAAATAATTATATTTTTTCAACATAAAAAAATGTATTATTTAATAAATCATGTAACTGCATAAATTCTTTACTCCAAACTAATTAAATAGTTTCTATATTTAAAGAGTAGAATACATTGAAGTATTGCTATCATTATTGATGCACAAGGGGTGCACACAATCTCTCCTTTCAATGCTCTTTTAAATCCCTAACACACCTTTAAACTTCAGTTTCAAACTTCTCTTCCTTTTTGCATACTTTAGTTCATTTGAACAAACGTAGTATCCTGTCATTTATAGATGAATCAAAATTAAAGTATTCAGAAAAGAACATGTGTGTAGCTAAACGTTCAACAGACAACCTAAGAAGAATAATAATGTGAAATCTTATATACACTCACCGCAGGGAACACTGTTCCTACGTAGAAGTGTCTGTTTTTCGTTGGAGATATGATCAAAGTCTGAGATGGGAGATTAACTTTCGCACACTGCAAAGAGATACCATCATTATATCAATGGGAAAAAACCATGCACAAAATATGGTTCAAAAGTAAATTCAATGCAAACGTTTTCTAAGTATCGATGACTAACCAGGCTTTTCTTCATCAAATGTTCATACAAGTCCAGATTGTTGAAATGCAACATGTAGAAGAAAACATAATCAATGGGTCCACGAAAAATCCTACATTTCAATGTTTTCACAAGATATAGGTAAGATTCCTCACAGAAAGAAGTGTTCGTTTAAGAACTAGCAATGGAATTGTTAAAAAATTCACGTTATCGTATAGTTCACAGCTCTCTGTGGTAAATAGAAGGCTACTTCTAGCCTACTGGACCACTCATTCGTAAGCCTGCAATGAACAAAAACAATTACATGACAGTGACTTTATACTGATATCATTCATTATACGATTAAGGAAATGTAACAATTAGGTTATGGAAGGTACACTTACGTGGAGGGTGATGTTACTCTTCTGTGAGCCTGTTGATAGCATATATAATTGTTAGAATGTTGATCTTCTGTAGCAAACTAGTTCTAGGTTTTATAGGTAATTGATTCTATCATACCTTTCCTCTCTGAAGGTTTTTGCGACTCCTGTGTGTTTTTGCAATCAAAGTTCCCTGAAACCAAAGATAGAAAGTATGAAATATCTTATAGTATGTTTGCATGATGCAAACATTCCAATATTTATACCAGATATCAGTATAAACCAGGTAGTTTCTTCAACAGTAAATACTGTAGAATCAAATATGGATATAACTGGTGTAAGAAAAAGATTAAAAAGCTACATAGAACACATATAGAACACATTTACCTGCCATGCTTGCACGAGATTCAGAGAGATTGAAGATGGTTGTGGAGGCCAAAAATCAAAGGGATTAAACTGGGGTGTTACGGGTGGTGGAGGAACCCCATTTGGTTCATAAGTAGGTCTACCGTATCGATCAAACCCAGCTGCTAAGTATGGAATACGTGACAAACCATTGCTGCTACTACCAGTGGTAGTAATATTAGCAAGATTAGGAAGCGTTTGTGGTGATAAGTAGGTTAGAATATTGAATGAGTTTTCACTGGAACCAGAGGGTGTGGAGTTGTGCGTTGGTGGAAAACCCATTGGATCAGCCATACCTGAAACTCCTTCAACTAATCCTTCTGAACACCCTTCTCCAGTAATGGAGGTTGCTGCATTGGAAACAGCCATTGCTGGAGTTGCACTGGTTGAGACATTTGAGACAGCGGACACTGGGTTTGTAGTATTTCTCCCTCCACTCATCATCATCTTAGCTATTGTGAATAGGTCTTCTGAAAATACCAAAGGGTGTTTCAAATCATATATAATATATTGTTCTTAGATACTGAATGAGAGAAGGATGAAAATTGATGAACACAGAGAGAGCAAGACCACCTTGATTGTCGCTAGCATAATGTATAGGAACCATAACATCATTTGTGGGTGGATCCATTGTTTCTTTCCCACGAAGGGCAACATGTGCCTCCTTAAAATTCCTGGACAATATAACATTAAACTCACCGATTCTAAAATTAGAAATAGGAGCGGTTTCCAGTGGAGAACCATTGTTCCCCTACAGAAGAAGGAAAACAAAGTTAAGTACATGAAACATGTCTCTTACTTAACAAAATGTTACTTATATATATTAAAGTTTTACCATATTGAATATCACTTCAAAACATGGATGTTGAACTGGGGATATGATTGAAAGAGATGCTGCGAACTGCATGCAGTAACGTGAACATAACTATCAGTATATATAAATCCAAGGCTATGAATTAGGTGAAAAAAAAAATGTAAAAAGAGAGTTTGATGACATTACTGGGCCAAACAATTCTGCAACATCGTAGAAATCAGCATTTACGGTATATATTTGTGTGCCAACAGTTTTTCCATGATTAAGCTCTGGCACAGAGACCAGCATTTTCTGAGGAATGGGATCTCTTGCTGCTACAACAATACAATGTCTTGTCTCATTGTAGTATTCTTCTGTTGTCATGAAATTAGAAGGCCTTGGAAACATCTGTTATTAGGGCATGATTCAAATCACAAACTTTTATTATCATTGCTTGCAAATCCCATATGCAAGAAAGTTACATCAATAGTGGATATTAATAAGGAGTAAAAAATTAACATATATATATACCAGTAGAGCTTCTGCAAGACCTTTCACCATGGTGTGTTGGTTTTCATTGTTTCCATTGAAAAGCAATGATGATAACACACCTAAAAAATTATCCACCTCTTTTGTCCAAGGGATATATTGAATGTCCAACCCTGAATAAGGGACACACAAATTTAGGATTTCTGCTTCAACATGACAGTTTTACAGTGGAATGAAAATGACCCTATATGTGTGTGCTTATTGAAGGAATGGATCATATATTAACATTACATGTCATAAGGTTAAGGGCAAAAATAATTAGTTATTAACTCAACAATGCATATCTTATATATATACATGGAAAATAAAAGGTAAATGAAATAATATATACCTGGATTGTTATTGGCATTATACATTACCAGACCTACCTGTGCATTAGCTCCCTGTAAAAAAAATTGAGTTATGGTAAGCCAAGATGATTTTTCTTGTGGATTTGAAAAGTTAATTAGACTATAACATATTAATGTATGAGTAATTAATATATGATTGTGACGTTTGTTTATTTCAGTAAAGTATTCATTAGCAGCAGTAGGGGTAACAAAACGGGTAGGTAAAACGGACGAGTCTGTCAACTCGTATTAAAAGGAACTTGTTAGGTTGAAGATTTTAACTCGTCAGTTTGTTCTGGTCCGTCTCGTCCGATCCGTCAAATTTAGTTTAACCCAACTAAAATATAAATTGAAAATTTGGATTGAATTATCTATATTTAAAAATCTTTATTTAGAGAATGGATATTCAATCCATAAAATATATAAAATGTAGATTAGATTGAAATCTAAATTCATTCAAATGGATTAAATTTTTAATAAAATAAATTTTAAATGGATCGAATCAAAACAAAAGTGAATCAGATGAAATGAAAATTAGATTTTTTACCTATTCTTAATTTGTATCGCTTCACACACCAAAAACACATCTATGACAGACAGGAAATATTTTTATTCTTGATGAAGTTTTGGCTGAATGATATGTGTAGCATAAATTATGCAAGAAACCTTGAGTTTTAGTTTTGAAATCGATCAATTGTTGTAACTTATTTCTGTGCATAATTTACAAAAGATAAACGCGTAACAGATAAAACTATAATGTTTTAAATTACCTCGTTTCTCGAGTCTTCAAAGAAGGTCCTGCATATATAGGGAAAGAAGTTATATTAATACATATTATGACAGCAAACCAGTTCAAAGAGAGTAACAAGTTTAAATTTAGATAAATAAATTAAATCACCCAAAATTTCATTCATTAAACAAGGTTAGCCAGTTCACTTTTTATGTATAAACTAATAGCGGACTATATAAAATATAACGCAGTAAAAATAAAATAGTTTAATCTTTTATATAATAAAGAAATGAAAGTTTGATATATTTTTTCTTGTATAAATTAGGGGCACTTTAGACAAAGTCGTTTAATTTTTATTTTTTCAATAGACTGTATTAATTAGTATCATATTTATTAGTCATTGGGTTTAATGCATACGTTATAAACGATTTTATTATAATCCTAATCTGTTTAAATTTATGTAGTTTAATTAGTCGGATGATACTTATTTTTTTCTTTGCATGTATCATTTTAGTATCCGTTTTTTATAAAATTGAGTCTTAACTCTTTGAAAAATGTCTTAATTAGGTCCATTTGTAAAAGACGGGTACTAAACTGACATATTTGAAAGAAAGTGGGTATCATCAGACTAATTAAATCAATTTTTATTATAAAATATAGGGTTAAGTATGATTTTATTCCCTATTCACAAAATTTGAATTAATCCCTTCCGCAAACTTTGATACATTTTAATATTTAAACGTTAGTTATAATATATAAAAATGGTGTAAACAACTCAAACGTCATTCTTACGTTTGACATACATTAATTTTTTTTTTTTTAACATAGTTAAGTTAAAAGAATTACATTTATTCATTTTTAAAATTTGGAATTAAAATGTATCAAAATTTTGGGACAATAACGAATTCCAATTACGCGTCTAAATTTAGGAATTAAAAATATATTTAACCTTTAAAATATAATATTTAAAATTTTATTGAAACTCTTTATGCTTATAAGTCATACAAAAAAACTTCCTTCATAAAAGAATTGGTCTTTTGCTAAAAATATTATCAATTTTCAATGTGCTTCTTAAATCCAAGAAAATGTTTGGAATAGTTTATAGATATCTACATTCTTAAAGAAGAAGAAAAAAAGGTAAGAAATAACTCCATGAAGCACACAAAAGTAATTCTTTTTTTATCACTTTAAACATTTCTTCATTTAATTTTATAGTTTTTTTCTCCTATATCCTCTGGTTAAAAAAAAAAATCATACAGCATTTATGAAACAAAATCTATATTAATTGGGCATGTTATGAATGATGGTTAATATCAAACATATATATGATAAAAAAAAATACAACATGCATATACAGAAGATGAAGCAAATTAAATTATGAGAATGAAGAATTTTGAAACCTGACTATCTTTTGAAGACAGTCTGAGAAAATGTTGGGCCAGTAAGGAGCCAAGGCTGAGTTTCCATCAACTACTATGTTTAACCATTTGTTATTTGCCATGGAATCAAGAACTCAAATGCAGAAGTTGAAGAAGATGCAGAAAATGCAGAAGATGGAATGAAGAAGATGGAGCAGTGTTTGATTGTTTATATAACAGTGGTGTTCATTACAAAGCTCAACTTTCATTAATATAGAATTTACGTTTGTTACTTTATTTCAGGCATTCATCTATATACTGACAAACATTTCTTATATAACTACTTCTAAAGAACCTTAAATTATTTATTGCGTTATAAATGCAAACTGCATGTGGTTCTTGGTTAATAAAGTTGAAGTAAAATTCATTAAATGGGAAATAAATAGTATTAATGATGTGATTTTTTTAATACAAAAACTGAAAATAAATAAATAAATAAATAGAGGAATGAATTTCTAGATGATATATATTTTCAGGGAAAGGCAGAGGAATCAGAAATAATCGGTGGAAACTAAATTAATTTAGATTGAATTTAGATACTATTTTAGACTCTAATTAATAATTTAAAATTATAATTTTCTATTAACAATAAAAATTATTTTAGAAATTAATAATATTTAATTTATAAAATCATTTTTAGAAATTTATTATAATAACAATTAATTTTGTATCTAAATTTAGTTTTTTTTTATGATTATCTTGTTGTGATAAACAAAATACATTTTTAGTTTCAAAACACAATTTAAGAAATTAAACTAGTTTTTCAAAACTGTCACTTATAAATAATAAATTTAAGAGAATAAAACTATATTTTTAATTTAAAAATTAAAATTATTTTATAAGTTTAAAGAATGTTAATAAAATTTATTTAAAATTTTCAATTGAAAACATAAAAATACATTTCTTTTAATATATAACGAAAAATAATTTTTATTATTTTCATTGAATTTTGAGTTAGATAACAGGACTTCATAATCACATTTCCTCATATTTCTTAAATAATAATGAGACAAAATAATAACCATATTACATAATTAACACAAAATTAAATACTTAAACTTAATTAAAAAATATTAAATTTTAAATATATAACACAATTTACTAAAAATAATCAGTTGAAACTTAATTAAATTTGTAATAGTAACTTTCTCTTGTTTTCAATATAACAATATTTAAAGATTATAAAGTATGGTTTTCTTTGCAAAAGTATTAAATATTACATCCGTTCTTTTTTTTTATTATTATCTTTTAAATTTATTTTTCTAAAAAATAGATATAATACATTTTTTATTCTAATAAATAATTGTATAATTTCGTATTTTATCTATTTCTCTTTTTATCTAATATAATAAATATATTTTGTGAATTACCATAAGAAATAAGGGTGTAATAAAAAATAAAAATGTAACGTCTTTTTTTCTAAATTAATAAATTAATTTATAAATTAGAGTAATATGTTTTTTTTTTAAATTAACCATTTAAACTAACTTCTCTCTCAAATATTTTTTTTCTTATCACTTTTGTTATTATATAATACCTTCATATGTTTATTATACAAAAAATTTCACACATAATTATATATATATATATATATATATATATATATATATATATATATATTTTTATATAAATTTTTAAAAAAAATATATTTATAATATTTTAAAAAAAATATTTATTTTTTTTTATATATTATTT
>Ga0099822_1012425_pt1 | contig 10192 bp, 4 predicted proteins | sample CowpeawhiteBW_FD_76839 | JGI IMG/M metagenome (GOLD analysis project Ga0099822, IMG submission 76839) | Root nodule microbial communities of legume samples collected from California USA - Cow pea white BW | ecosystem: Host-associated > Plants > Roots > Nodule | place: USA: California | collected... | reverse complement strand
ATGGGTCAAAAGTTGTATACCCGTTGGGTTTGGGGATGGGGATGGGGATGAATTTTTATTATGGGGATGGGGATGGGATCATGATACCCGTACCCGCCCCGCCCCGTTGCCATCCCTAATCTCAGATATCATTTAAAAGAAAAATAATCTGAAATATTACGATAACTTTGATTTCGTCTTTAAAATTATTAAAATGGTTAAATATATTTTTGGTCTTTCAATTTTTAGTCAAAATTAAAATTAGTCTTTTTTGAAAATTTTGAATCAATTTAGTCTCTCATATTTAGAAATGCATATATTTGGTCTTTTAAATCAATTTTTTGTAAATTTATTTGACATTTCAAATGTGTTTCTCGGTTAATATTGAAACGAAAATGTGTCAAACGGAATAAATAACCTAAGATACTATGATAAAATGTTTTTAAAACATCAAATAAACTTAATAAAATTTGGTTAAAAAGGCCAAATTCACGCATTTAAATCGTTGAGGAATTAAATTGGTTCAAAATTTTCAAAAAATACTAATTCTAATTTTCACTAAAAATTAAAGAATCAACAACATATTTAACTCTTATTAAAATTGCAATAGACCATAGAATATATAGAGATTGTAAAAAACTTAATCTCTAAACGTTTTAAACGTCTAAAAACTATATCTAAAATTAAAGATTAGTCAGATACAGGACAAATTGTTGTATGCGAAGTGCAATGTTTCTTCGCCTTTTGTTAAAAAATTTATTTCACTCTTTTTTTTTAGTGTAATTTGAATCTGGGAAATGTACATAAAACTCTATCGAGCTATTGTTTTTCTTTAAACACGATCAGATAAAAATAGATCTACAAAATACATATTTATTCATCACGCGATACATTAAATAATACATATTGTACATAAGCCAACGAAATCATTTCTTGCTGAAAAAAAATAGATAATTACATAAAATAGTAATAATTAAAAAAAAAAACAAATAGTTCTATTTATAATATTTTATGGTTCCTGCAATTATATGAATTCACGTGATTATCTTTACGTGCTTTGGTTTAAAGATTGTGTAGACACAGCGAATAATTTTGATAAATATGTTTGTTTCCATTGTAATAATCCTTACAGATTAAGATACAAGGTACAGTTGAATTAGTTTAGATTGAACAAGTTGGCAAATTTGGTGTAATTACATACTACTTTTTTTTTATTACGTTGTTTGCACAAAAAGTATTAGTAATAAATAGAAAACCGTAATTTTCAATTTTAAAAGCAATGTTAGAGTAAAACCTAAAAACAAAACTAGAAACGAATTAAGCAACTTTTAACGTTGTTTTGAAGTTAGAAGAGAAGGACCAAGTCAAGATTTCGCAGGCAAATAAATACGTGAATAAGTCTATGTTTGAAGTGAAAGGGAAAAGAAAGGGAAGGAACACACAGGTTTAGTATCAGTATTAAAGAAGACGTGAAGGTTAAGGCAACGTTGGAGGGGTTGTGTTGTAAAACTTTTGACAAATATTGCATCTTTCTTTCCAATTATCATATCTTATTGGTATTCAAAGACAGAATAATCGTTATTTCTTTACTTTTATTTTGAATTATTTTTTGTTTTGCCATGATTGAATGAGGTCTACTTTAGATGTTCGTAATTTTGGTAGATAGAACTTTACACGTCCTAAACCAATGTTAATCACAGTGCTCATGAATCTCTTTCTTTCTCGTCGTTGGCGTGGGGGACCATCAATGTACTCTTTTTCTTTCCCAACATGAAATTCTTAAATGAGAAAACAAAAAACATAGAACAAGGAATCTTGAAGTGGGGCCACTTCTCTCATGGTGGATGCCCAAACATTTGTTTCGAGCATGGGATATTTAAGCTAAACAAATTAAATTTATTTAATTAATTTATTGGTCACTAAAGTAGAAAAGTTTAGCACCAACCCACCAAATAATGAACATGGAGGCTAGTAAACAACACCTAATGCCTACGTAAGCAATTTGGATTCACCAAAAAAGAGCGCGCCTTAATATATCAAATTTGGATTCTTTCTAGTTTTATGACATTACATTTAATAGTTTTAAAAAAACTAAATCAATTAATCGTATTTGAGTATTTTACATCACATCACCTTTTTTCAGTTATGCAGTTTCAAAAATAGCAGAGGATCCATTTTTAATATTATTATAACAAAAACAATGATGAGTAGTGGGTTTCTGTCAAAGAAAAAGTGTAATTTCAGGTTTCATTTCAGCACCAAAGAGAATGAAAACATGATGTTATTTTCGACAGAGTTGAAAGGTAGAGGCCAAAACATAGAAATCCAAAATTCAACTGAGATATAAAAGCAAAAACAAACGTCTTTTTATAAAATGAATGAAGTTAATGATATTTAATTTATATAATCTTGGTTAAAGAAAATGAAGAAGAAGAAAGAAAGCAGTGAATAATTTTACTTAGTATGAGTGTGTGACCTTTCTTTCCACTCTGTACTAGTGAGAAGAAGAGAAGAGTGTTGCTTTCCGTAGCCGTTGAGTTTTTGGATTTAGGTGGGTGTTACGTTACAGCCATGACAACTGTTTTTGAAAGATTCTATTCACTTCACTCTGTTCCTATTCTATTCTTCGTTTCTTTCCATTTTCTCTACACTTTGTTATATCTGTCTCTACACTTCAACTTTACTATCTACCCAGTTTTAAACTATTCTTCACAAAAGAGAGAATATAATGAATTGTCAACATTTTTTTATTAAAGACAGAATATTAATTTAAATAGTAGTAATTTTTTAAGTGAAAACTATTGTTTTTTTTAATGGATATATAGCAGTGATTTTTACATGACAGTGAAGTTTGAAAACGAGTTTGATTGACTTTTTATTTTGTATATTATGAAATAATTAGAATTCATCTTAGATGTTATTTTTAAGGGTTAAATATGTTTTTATCTTTTAATTTTTAGTTAAAATTAAAATTAGTCTATTTATAAAATTTTGGTCTAATTCACTTCTTCAATGTTATAAATGCTTAAATTTAGTCTTTTTAATTAAATTGTGTTAAATTTTTATATTTTGAACGCGTTTCATGATAGTTTCTTAATTAATATTGAAGTAAAAATATATCAATTGTGTAAACAACTCAAATATAACAAAATTTAGTTAAAAGACTAAATTCACACATCTCTAAAGTTAGATGACTAAATTGGGTCAAAGTTTTGAAGATAGACTAATTTTAATTTTCGCTGAAAATTAAAGGACCAAAAACATATTTAACCCTAATTTTAAAATATATAAAAATTAAAAATTTTAACTTATACGATAATTCATATTTAAGTGATGATGCAAAATATTATATTTTTAGTGTATTTGAATTTAACTAATTCATAAAAAATAATAATTTCTCAAAAGTAGATTAATTCTGTAGGGTATTACTTATTTTAAAGTTTATAACTTCACAGTTTTTATCTTTAAAAAAAATACATTAGAGAGTTGAAGAATAAATATATATTTAAATTACACATTGAAACAATATGAAAGTATTGAATGCATGGAAACAAAGTTAAATACAATTGCTTTTAATAAAGTAAATAATGTGAAAGTAAAACTAGTTTAATATTTTGGATTTCTTAACAAAATATTGAGATTGAATATTGAATTATTAATTACAAAGTTGCAACCAAAGATGTTATTTTAAGTAAGAACGTAAAAGATGTTGAACTTGATGGGTCAAAGTAGATGGTTAACCCACCGATCCGCATTGATTCACTTCATTTAAAGGCTCATCTAGTTGTTGTGATAATGATGTGGCATTTTGGGCTAATATTAGGCCCTATATAATCAGGGTCTTCAACATTCAACCCTACATTTCTTCTTTCAACAATAAAAACAAATCGGGTCTTCGGCTTGTATTTGCATGCTTTGAAATTTTCTCCATCTCTTATTTACTTCACATCTTGATCTCTTCGTCCCCTCTTGTGTGCACAAAAATCTTTCTCGTGACTCATTCTTTAAATAATCAACTAACTATTAAGAAAAAAAGAGAGATAAAATATAGGTCTCTGTTGTTATGCTGTTTATACTTGATATTGACCAAGGCAACTACAATTATTATATTACAAAACAGATATGTATATATTATTACTGCGGCAGCATTATATCGAGTCGTATGTTTCAAAACGTTTAAAGAGTTATTTCCTTAAATTCCTAAGATTAGCATAAGTTTTTATTTCTTTTATATTTTACTCTAAATGGTGTGTTTCAAACCAGTTATAAAAGTTTCAACTTTTTATATCTTACTATTTTCTTCCGCACCTCATTTATTTTAAAATGATTTTTTTGAAATATAGAAAATGTATTTTGAAAAGTTAATTTCAAGATCAATAGAAAGTGAATAAGAAAATTTTAGGAATTAGAAGTGCTCACTTATAAAGTTTCTTTTAGTTTAAATATTACCAATTTTTTTGAGGCCGTTAAACGCGATTGAACCTAGTTTATATACCGAAAATCAACGGAGTTTATAAAAAAAATATTGGATATGTAATAATGTGTTAAATTTTGCATTTTATCTCATTCTTTTCCACTAATCTTATATCTTGCGTTTTTAGATTAGATTGTGGTTTGAAAAAATTATGAGAAGTCCTTATCTTCATCAATCTATTGGTTTCTTATATAAACTATAAATTATTAAACAAGTAACTAGTGAGATTATTTTTGTATTTATGCTCCTAAGTCACTAGTTGGATTGATACAATGAAAAATATGAAAACTAACCAATATTGTGGGTAATTTATTAGATTATTTGTCGATCTTAAAGATTAACTATATGACCGACAAAATATAACATATGAATTCAACAAAATGATATGAAATTTTAGATGAAAAAACACATTTTATTTACTTATACATAAAGGTATATAGGGAGTTTATATAAATTTTAAGCGATATAAAATGTCATTTATCGTTAAGAAGTGAACTTTAAGTCTAAGTCAATTTTACACTCATTTACTTATTTTAAATTGGTCTTATCTCTATTTCATGTGAGACTTTCAACACACCTCCTCTCAGTGTGATATATACATCTCGAGTGTGAAACTAGATATTAATGGATGTTCCGATAGTGGCCTAACAGTGAGTATAAAAATATGTCCAACAAACATTAAACTTGGCTAGGATAAGCTTTAGGAATAACTTTGATATCATGTTAAAAAATTAACTTTAAATCTAACTCAACTCTATAAAACTGATTTGTAAGGTGAGATTTGCACCTACTTATATATTCGGCACGAAACTTCCAACATTTATAAAAATCAACTTTCCATATTAATAAAGACACTTATGAATGTTCCAACCAAAAAACCTGAATAAAATATCAAGATACCTTTTGTATAATAACTTCCACACTAATTTTTTCTTTGATACTTGGTAAGTTCAGTTTTTTTTTTTTTTTTATCATATTTATGGTGCACCAAGGTTACTCACTTATTAGAAAGCAAAATTTTGAAGAAAATTGTAGTTGTAGCTTTAAATATTTTTGACTTGGCTAAAAATTACACAAAACATCATGAGTTCCAAACTTCAACGGCGTACTCTTACAACTATTATTATTGAGATATTAAATATAATCCATGTATGCGACTTTGTTAACTTTAACATCATCATTGTTATAATAATAAAATGATTGTGTTATATTTGTCTTTTGTATTCAAGGTAAGAGTCTACTTTATTTTATTTTTCATCCTCTCAACTTTTTCTCTACCCATCTCACTCATCTCTTTGCTGTCACAGGTAGGAGAAGCTTATGATCAATTCAATTTAGGTTATATAAATGTGTTCCACCACTATCTTAAGGTGTCATTTTACAGTTTTATTTTGTAACGTTTGGGTCAAATCTACCATAACCTTGGTGGGCAATATTTGTTTACCAAAAAGATAATAATAATGGAGATAAAAAATATAATAGAAAAAGTTATAAAATAGGGAAGGACCACGATGTTTAATAAAAATATGGAGTGGGTTGTTTTGGTGAAACACTACTATAGAAATCATTATTACAGGTGAAGTAGATAGTTTCTTTCCAAAGGAGAGTTGCGTGGAGTAGGATTTTGAACGTTGGAACAACCTATGTATGTATGTATGATGGTCCTACCTCTTATGGCTACCACTTCATCATGTTCATTGTGATTTGAACAATGATATTTTGACTACTAAATTTTAACAATTTTCTTTCACGAATCTTAAGTAACATTTTTTAAGTAATTTTTCATTTTTCCATTTTCTTGTTCTTAATATTTTAAAATCACTTAAAAAATATCACATCATATTATAAAATAAAGTAGTTAAAATTTAGTAGTAAAAAATCAATTTCTTTATGATTTCTCGTCCAGAACCTTAGACTCCAAAACATTGTCACGTGGGACATCACGCTATCTCATTTTAGACCCCACTCTTTTCGGCCCAGCCCAACTTCAGTTTCTTAATGGGCTTCTTATGGAATTTCACTTCCTCTTCCACTTATTCTTATTCATCACTATATCTAACAAAACTTAATAATCTTGTATGTATATGGTAACTTGTGATTGGGATTCCATTTACATTTTAATGATTAGTCACTAAGAATAGTTTCTAAGAAAAATTATTGCGTCGTTAAATAGTATATAAATCAAGAAACAAAAAGTATTAAATAAAACAACATATATGTATTCATGAGTCTTAAGTTAGAAAATTACAACAGTTAAATATGCATAACAGTAAAGAGTTAAGTAATTTGTATTATACAATCTTCAATTTCATACCATATTGCTTTTATCATATAATAAAAAATGCAGTCATATATAAATTGATCTGATTTGGTTGAACTTCAAATTTTGGATGACCTTAAGCGGGTCAATCTATGGGTATATCTAGACCTTAATAGATGTAGGGCTTTTGCAACAATTTTTCTTTTCTTTAAACTTTAATTTTGTTTACTAATATTACTCTATTACGAATTTTAATTTTTTATAAAGGTTCTGACTTTTGACTTTCTCTTGTACATTATTGAAACTATACTTTCCATTTTGTTTATATTGCAATAGAGTATCTCTAAATTAGTAAAAAAAAATTATTATAAATATTTAAATGATAAAAATAAGATAAAATTGAAATAAAGTGAGTAATAAAAATTTATCCATAACAAAATTATTAGTAAAATATCAATAAAAACATGATCATTCATTACAAGAAAATCTTTAAATAGCAATAAGTTTTAGAGATTTGAACTAAGTAAATTTATCTATACCAATTTAATGTTGTATGTGTTTTTAGTTGTAAATCGTGTTTTCTTGAAGTAAGTTACGACTTTCTAATTCTATTTAGTCTCTAGTTTAATTATTTAAAAAGTTTCAGAAAAAAAGGTTTCAATATAGATGTAAAGGAAGTTAACATAACTTTTTCATTTGAATCGAATTGAGATTTTGATAGAAGTTGAATATGAGATTAGTAATTTCATGAATGTTTGCTCTTGAATTTCATGTTGTTAGTTTGGACTATATTAATTATATATGGACTTTTAAATTGATAGTGAAGTTTGAATTAATTAATATCTTGGTTTGGTATTTAAATTAAATTATGAGTAACTAAGTGTAGTTTCAGACATTATTTTTGGCTCATAAACTTTTTTTTATGTTATAAAACATAAAATAGAGAACTTATTCTCTATTGGACTTTTGGTATTGTTTCTTTATTGTACTTTCAAAGTACATTTATTATGCTATATCAAAAAGACGTTTAAATAATTGTGTTAAATAAGTACATTTTACCTTTGATCTCTATTTGAGTGTGTTAAATAAGTTAATAAGAAATATTTGTGATTGAGAAAGACAAGGAAGAACTAAAGGGAGCATGATTGGACAATTAAATATTGATTTTGAGGCAAATATCCATGTTGGGCGCCAAGGGATCGCTCATAGCACTACAAAGTCAAAAATGAGAATCAGCTGCAGAGCATCGAGCAATGGAGAAGTGCTACGAGGCGATGGCCGACAGGGCTGGCGGTGGAGAAGTGTCATCGGGTGGTGACTCTTTGGAGTTGCTTGTTTTGTAGTTTTACTGATAGGGCCAACGGTGTTGGGATGGCGTCCAAATGTGATGACACTCATATGTCGAAAATTGGTATGTAAACATGTTTCTCGTGAGGCTTTGTGGGGATTCTCTTCCTCCCACGATTTCTCTCCACTTAGAGCGACTGAGAGAGGCCCTTGGAGGTTGTTTGGGAAGCTCTCTCACTCCTCCTTGGGTTTTCAATCTCCATCCATGGTATTTTTCCCCTTTTGAGGTTGATGAGAGAGAGGATTTACGAATTGAAGATGTTGATGTGAAGGAGAGGTGCAATTAGAGCATGGAACAACTGTCAAAAACCTTGGAAAAGGGCTTACATCTTCTCTTTGGTTTCCATTTTTTTCCCTATCTCTTCTATTTGTAAACCCCTAGATTCTTCAATACATATGTTTTTCCATATTTATGCGTAATGCTTGTTGTGGCTTGATCACCCGTGACTTGTTTGTGATTCTTGAGGTATTGGAAAATGTCTTTCGAATCTAAAATGGAAATTGAGTACCTAATGGAGCTTGTATATAGGGATAGAACATGATTCATTAGTAATCTTAAAACTCTTAAGCTTAATGCATGCTTGCTTATTGATGATCAATGGATTGGACTTTGATGAGTTATTATAGGTTCAAAGTCATTAGGAATATGATTTTAGTACCCTTGTGAGTTGATTTTGACATGAATATGGAATCTATATGTTTGTGAATGCATGAGAATTAAGTGAATAAAATCTACTCCTAACAATTGTAAATACTCTATCTTAAAATTTTATTGCACACCAACTGTTTAATAAATATATAACAAAAATTTCTTCTTGTTTTTGTGATATTTGTTATCTACTTTAATTGTTAATGGTGAAAATTATCATGTATTGTACAAATCTTCTTGAAAAAAATGGTATTTATTATTTGTTACGTGTAACCGATGTACTCATAATTTATATATATATATATATATATATATATATATTTTAACATTTCAAAATTATAATATTTAGAATGACATTTTTGGATAGTTGTTGAGAATTTAAAAATAGAAAGATGATCTTATAAATTTTAGCATAAATAAGACATCAACTCAGATTTCTTTTAGAATTGTTTTAGTGCTCAGATTTCTTTTAGAATTGTTTTAGTGCAGACATTTATTAACAAATATTTTTATCTGATAATATAATTCTGAAATTTCATAATACATCCATAGATATTATTATTATTATATAAATATTTTAACTTAATACTTAATAATTTTGAAAAGGAAATAAAGATCATAATCATATTTTTTATTAAATACTTTATTATAAGTTGTTTTTTTTCTTGTTAGACATTTTTTCATCTTTACTTTTATTTTCTTATTATACCATTACTCTATTTTCTCTTCTTATTTTCACTTTAGACATAGCAACTAAATTCTATTTACCAGGTTTTTTATTTTCTAAATTATAATTGGTTAGAGTTAACTTAAGATATGGAAACAGATCAAGACGAGAATAAGATGAGATTATTTGAATTAGACGACAATATATGAAAATAATAGAAAAGAAAAAAGTAAATTTATTTCTTATTAATTTTTTATTTTAATATTATATTTAATTATTAATATTTTAAAATATATTAAAATATTTTTTATATTATAAATTGTGTATATTAAATTATATAATATAATATAAAAGATTATATCTTTTGCACTTTCTTTTTTCATTTTTGCGTTTAAAATTAATTTTTTATTTTTGCAAAACATACTTCTCCATTCTTTTATGGAAACCAATATTTATTTATTTATAGGATTGTACAAGATACTTCACCAAATAAGTTAGATTGGTTAGATGCGAGGAGGATGAGATTCTGCTTTTTAGTGTTGATGAATATGAATATACATATATACCCATATAATCCAAAAGCCAAAAGAATAGTCATCATTATTCTTATTATTATTTATTTTTCTTCAAACTGTGTGCAGGAATCATCATATCATTATAATATCACTCCAGATGATGTTGAATAATGTCAAAGTAGGACCTTTTAGATACTTAATTCAATTAGGTGATATATCTTTTATTTAGTATAAATAATTTAGCTATATATATATATATATATATATATATATATATATATATATATATATATATATATAT
>Ga0099822_1012421_pt1 | contig 10194 bp, 6 predicted proteins | sample CowpeawhiteBW_FD_76839 | JGI IMG/M metagenome (GOLD analysis project Ga0099822, IMG submission 76839) | Root nodule microbial communities of legume samples collected from California USA - Cow pea white BW | ecosystem: Host-associated > Plants > Roots > Nodule | place: USA: California | collected... | reverse complement strand
CAATCTGTTTGTGGCTGGGAGAGATACCTTAACTTCAGCTCTCACCTGGTTCTTCTGGCTTGTTGCTACAAACCCTTTGGTGGAAGAGAAGATTCTTGAAGAGATTAATCAAAACTTTGGAAGCAATGAAGCTACACCAGCAGTTTTAACTGCTGAGGAAGTGAAGAAACTGGTTTATCTGCATGGTGCTATATGTGAAACGTTGAGGCTTTTTCCTCCCATACCATTTGAACGCAAACAAGCGCTTCAAGATGATGTGCTTCCAAGTGGTCATTGTGTGAATCCCAACACTGTTATATTGTTTTGTTTGTATTCGATGGGAAGATTTGAGGAGATATGGGGAGAAGATTGCATGGAGTTCAAGCCAGAGAGATGGATCTCACAGAAAGGGAGTAATGTTTATGTACCATCTTACAAATTCATTGCTTTCAATGCAGGACCTAGAACCTGCTTGGGAAAAGACTCGTCCTTTGTTCAACTGAAGATGGTGGTAACTGCAATTTTGCAGAAGTACCGTGTTGAAGTGGTGGAAGGTTTTGTTCCTAAGCCAACACTTTCAATCGTTCTTCTAATGAAGGATGGTTTAAAGGTTAAGTTGAGAAAGAGAGAAACTTAATCTGATAATTTCAGAAATTGTAAAAGATATATAATAAACCTAACGATGGTGCATACGATGTCTTTGGATTGATGAAATAAATGGGTAATAATTTGAATGCATTTGGCTTGTTGAATTGAGTTATGAAAGAGGGGATTATTCTGTACCAGTTTATGCGTGTATTACACACCTTTAAAATAAATTATTCTTTTTTACTATTAAATTATTATTATAACTTTCTCTTATAATTTTATGTGTCATTTTTTAATTGGTTTTTTATTTTTTTATTTTTTCATTCTCAATATTCCAACACCATTTAAGAAGATATGACATCAAGTTATCAAAATTTAGTAGTCAAAATATCATTATCTAACTTTAAAATAAGGTTCAATCAATAGGATGAAAATGACTTTCATTTAAACGTGTCAGTTTCGTACTCATTTTTGAAAAGATGTCAAATTGAGTCTTAATTTTTGAAAAAAATATCTCAATTAGGTCAATTTTAACAAAAAATTATTAACACCGATATTGATATTTAAAATTATTTACAAAATTAAGTATTGATATTTATATTAAAATTTAATAGTATAAATCATAAATTAAGTTAGTAATTTTTGTTTCAAATCTGATTAAGATATTTTTCAAAAGTTAGGACTAGATTAACATATTTTTAAAACAAATACCAAATTGGTAATATCTAAATAAAAATAAATATCATCCTATTAATTATACTTTAAAAAACATGTAGATATTTAAATCGGAAAATGACAAAATTTAAATAAAAATAGAAAAAAAAGTTATCACTGATTGCTCTTGTTTTCGAAAGGTATGTGTGTGGAAAAATGATAATGAAACAAAAACAATTTTGTCGGGAAGAGTATATGATAAGATTTACTGACGAATAAGGATTCTTTGTCGGAGAAGTATTGAAAAGTATAATATTCTTTTGGATAATCATATTTTCATTACTAAACTTTAACAATTTTTTTTATAATATGATGTATATTTTTTAAGTGGCTTTAAAATGTTAAGAATAAGAAAATAGAGAGATAGAAAACCATTTAAAATATATCACCTAAGATTGTAAGAAGAAGTTGTCAAAATTTAGTAGTCATACAGTTATTTTTATAATTTTTTCACTTTGATTACTGTAGTTTGAAATTAAACACAGTTATCATCCACGATAAAAAGGAAAAAAAAATGTTTCTTTTGTATTTATAGAAAAAAAAGTGAAAGATAATATTAAATGAAAATAAAATAAAAAAGAAATAGTTGTCAAAACACTTTTGTCATGATTAAAATTAGTTATAACTTCTTTTTCATAATCACCAGAAATAAAAATGGGAAAACATGTAAGTGAAATTTTCCGTCAAATAAAATTAGATTCATACTGGAAAGGGATATTTGAAACTCATTCATATCCAATATTAAGAAATCCAGTTAAATTTAAATTTGTTATTTTTATTTTTTATATGATCGTTTGTTCGTGAATAAAATTGAATTCACATAGGAATATGCAATTTAGATAAATTTTTAAAGCTCACTCGAATCCGATTTAAATATAGTCATCTTAGTAAATTTTATTCAAATTAAGTTAAAATATGTTTGTATTTTATATTTTATATTTTTATATATGTAATTATTGTTGATATTCAGTAATAAATTTTACAAAATCATGGTCCACCAAAAAAATACTTATTAAGCATGCATATGTTTATTTGTACTAACAATTTAAATAATTTTTTGTTTATTTAAAATCTTTTTTTAAGTACGGTTTAATATAAATGAAATCCAAAAATAATGTATTCACATTAACCTACAATCCAAATAATCCATATCCAATTAATGTAATGAATCAAATGCTAAGATATAGATTCTAAAATGTTAAATTTAGGTTAAGTTAGATTATTAAGATAGTATTCGAAGTCAATCTAACTCAACAACCATTATCCAGGTCTATTTAATATTACATATTAATTAATAAAGGAACAAATATTTTATAATAAGAAAACATACTTAAATATAGATATATAATAACAAATTATTTTAGATTTCCTAATATCTATTAGAAGATTAATGTTAACAAAATATAAAATAAATATAATTGATCATTTAGGAAATGTTAACAAATCCTTAACGGGTTGACTTGTCTCGCACATCTTTTTACTCTTATCACCATTTTGTCATTTAAGAGGATTTTAGTATTTTATCACATAAACCAACTTTTTTTAGATTCAATGAGTTAAGAGAAATAAATACTATTTTAACTAAATTAAATACTATTCTATAAATTAAAATTTATAAAATGGTTTGAATCACGATAATAATTGAAAACTAATAGACACACTTTACACTCCAAGTCAACTATTTTTTAACCGCCAAAGTCAATTATTCTTTATAGGTTTATCATTAAAAAGTTAAAAAAATATATATAAAAAAACATAATTTTGATAACATGTTGGTCATAATAAATATTTGTCGAATTTTATTTTCGATATTCTTCTATCTCTTTCCTCACCGCATCCACAAAATTCTAACCAATCTTAAAATAGAGAAAAAATTGTGTTTAAAAATAATCAAATGAATAGAAATTGTGACTCAAATCATAATTATTTTTTTTGTTTATTTTATTTTTTATTAAAGTTATGTTTTTAAAACACTAGCTTTTCCAAAACATAAATTTTATTTTTTTTAGAAATGCAGACTAACCTGCTTGACTTTTTATGTTTTTTTATTGTTTTTTTTGTATTATTTTTTAAATGGTATGTGTTTCCTTGAATTTAAAAAAAAGTCTATTTAATTCAACCAGCTTTAAAGTATAGGTAAAGAAATAGAATCTGTTTTTGTTTTATGGATATATTTCCTTTCATTATTTTTAAAAAATAATTTATTCTTTTATTTTTTATCTATATATCTATTTTAAAAAAAATAAAGAATAAAAATATTTATTAAAATCTAATAAAAAATATGGAGAGACATAATTACTAAAAAAATTATGATAATCAAGTCATGTATAAAGAAATAGTCATGAAAAGACATATAGTATATAGTTTTTCTTTCTATATTCATAAAATAATAAAATAATGAATATAAAAAAAATTGATGAGATAAAAAATACTATTTATTAAACTAATATTTCACTAATAAAACAAAACAGAATTATTCTTTTATTTTCCGTGGTGAAATAGGATACATGAGTGAAAAATAGATAAAGAATGAGTTTGTGTCTAACTTCCTATTTTCTCCGTAAATAAAAAATATGTGAGATCTTTTAACATAAAATATCTTAATAAATTTGTTTATTTTTTATTATATTTAATTTTATGTTTTATTATTTATTAACATTAAATATTATACTTTATTAAAAAATATAAAATACATGAGAAATATAATAAGAATGAGTTTGTATCTAACTTCCTATTTTCGTCATCTATAAAGAATATGTTGTATTTAGTTTTATTTTTATTATTTATTAATATTAAATATTATACTTTATTAAAAAATAAAAATTATATAATTTACCTTTTTACTAATATAATATACTAATATAATTTTAAAATTTTTAAAAATATTTAGGGAAACCATAGAGAACACTAAGATCCGCCTATCTTAATGTGATATCTCGTTACTATAAACCAGAGTATAAAGAGTTAAGATTTTTTTTGTTTAAAGTTTTGCATTTATAATGATGAATAAAAGAAACTATGATTCTTGATTCTTGCCCATTCCATTCAAATAAGATGTAGAGGTATAAAATAAGATTGCAATAAGTGAATAAAAAAAGTTATCACATGTAGTTAAAATTTTAGGAAATTTGAACTTAATTGCTTAATTAAATGACTGAGTTCATTAAACATGATTAGCTCCATCTAATAAAAAAAATACGGATATTTTACATAAAATTTTATCAAATTTTATTGTTATTACTCGATATTAGATATTAAAATGAGTTTTAATCTGTGAGTGAATTTATTTATCACATATTCGAGTTGAGTCGAGAAAAATTCGGTTTCAGAGAAGTATAGAATTATATTTTCAATTGAATTGAATTAAAATTATGAAGGTAGGAAAAGGGGTAATATATACCCATACCCTATCGTTTTCAAACCCTATTTTCAAGGAACGTCTTGGTTTGTCAAATAGTGATGATGATGGGTTTGTGTATGTCCCCTAATCTTCTCCAATCTAAAAACTTTAAATTTAGGGTTTATTAGTGGCCCCATAATCTGTTATATCATTAATTAAAAATGTTATGGATGCCCATAAAAACCCTAATTCCTCACCGACATATAAGGTTACATTACCATCATACACAAGCAAAGGACTATGCTCTTTGAACAATCCCATGTGCTACAACTAGCACACCCCCACAAACTTTATAGTTTATATGAAAACTTTTTACAACTTAAAGTCAATTTATATAAATTTTCTCGGGTAGTTTATAAATTTTATAATTTTAATACAAGTATAAATTTCAATAAAACAAAATAAAGAGTATGAGTGTTATTTCATTAATAAAAAAATGAATATTGATTTTATTTTCAGAGTGTGAATGTATTTGATCAAACTTAATACAGTGTAATTTCCTCACAACTAAATCATTTAATAATTTCTTTAATTTCAAAACTTTTTAATTTTTAATATTTACAATTTTATTTAAGTTGTAGTGTTACTCTCTTAGAAAATGAAAGAGGTGCGGTCAAACACTGCTGTTTTTTCCCACTACCAGACGTCAAACAATGTTGTTTATTGACATTATTCAGCGCGAAAATTAACGTATGTTACCTTCCGACGTTGAATAATATCGGACCTCTAGTTCCCTGATGTTAAGTGACGTCTGTTTTAATTTTCGACGTTATTTTAATGTCACCTAGTATGACGTCAGTGTTTGGACAGCCATCAAAAGATCTAAAATATCGGACATTAAAAATCTTTTTTATGTTAGTGGTGAGCGACTATTTCAAAAGGAGTGTAAATATTATTTAACATGACGCAAAAATAAATAAATTTCTTCTTTATAAATTAATTAAGATGAAAAGATATAGAGAGAAGAAAATAAAAAATAAAAATAAAAAATAACAAACTTATAGAAAATAGTGAATAATTATATTTATTTACTCAAAATCTTTTGCAAAAGACAGGTTGGCAGTTGGAGAAAATGGCTGTTCATAAAGTGCCTAGTGCCTACCCATTCCTTCACAAACTTTCTTAGACCTACCATTCCTTTCTTATCAACACACTACAATATAAAGATAAGAACACAAGATAAATACGTAATTATAGAACAATTTTTTTCATATTTTATATATTACTTTACGTGATTTTTATAAGGTAATGATTTTTATTACGTGTAATAATCTGTTAGTGAATAATAAATTAAAAAATTAAATATATTGTTAATTTTTAATCGTATAAATTATGCCTTTTTCTTTACTTTTTGTTTCTATAATTTTTAAATGTTATGTTTCTTTGCCTGTCTCGTCACACTTTATAAAAATAAAAAAATTCAAAAAATAACATATTTCAATGGATGGAAAACAAAATTTAATAAGAAATATAATTTCTAAAACAAAAAAAGAAGTTAAACAAAAAATTAAAATAAAATCAATATTAAGTATTAATATATTTTTCATCCTCATTTCTATTTTCTCCTCTTTCAACAATGGTGGCTGGTTGTTTAAGATACTCTTTCTAGATACTCCTTCATAATTATTCTTAAAATCCTATGTTTTAAACATTGATTAAGATATTCCAAGTGCTATTTTATATTTAGTTTCAAAAAAAGTTGTTGATAATGGTTTGTGATTTTGTAGACATATATCTTGTTGAAACTTACATGGTGTGAGTTTGAGAAATGGAAGCATCAAAGAGAAATTTGGATTCTCTACTATATTTTTTTATATTATTTTTTTACAATATTTTCGCAATACACTAATTATTATTAATTTTAACGTTTTAAAATATATTAAAAAAATATTTAAAATAGCAAGCTAATATATTTTTAATACTTAAAAATAATACCAACAAAATCAATACAAAATTTAGACTCTATTAAGAGTATCGAAAAGAGAGACACACGAGTGCCAATTTTAAATGTACATGGGAGTTGAACGTGAGAACATAAAAGTTTTAGCTTGATTGATAATAAAACATTATTCTAAAGAAACGTTATCGGAATTGTTTCATTCATTCCTTGGAACCATACATAACATCATGAATATGATCAAATAAAAAATTATTTGAGACAATATTTTCTCACACCAGTAAACACATTTAACTGTAAAATTATTTAATACATAATTAAACATCCTTACATTTGTATCCAAAACAAGCACACTTTCACTGTATATATAACATACTTCTATACCATCAATCGACATGAACATGCACTAAAAAAATGGAAAACAAACAACCCGACAAGTTCATCAGAGATTTTTCTGCATCAAACTATTCTCTTTTCGTTATCCTAGCCTCCAAACCGTTCTTCATGAGAAGAACAATCGAATGTGTTGGAGTTGCAACATGACCCTCCACCACTTTGAAACAGTACTTGTTCAAAATAGCAGCAGCTACCATTTTCATCTGAACAAAGGCCAGGTCTTTTCCCAAACAGATTCTTGGTCCTGCATTGAAAGCAATGAATTTGTAAGCTGGTGCATAAGCAATTTCTCCTCTCTCAGATATCCACCTCTCAGGTTTGAACTCCAAACAATCTTTTCCCCATATCTCTTCACTCCTTCCCATTGCATACAGAGAAAACATTATCATTGTATCCGCATTCACTCCATGCCCACTTGGAAGAACATCAGCTTTCACTGCTTGCTTCCGTTCAATAGGAACCGGAGGGAAAAGTCTCAGAGCTTCACACAACGCACCATGCAGATAAACCAGCTTTTTCACTTCCTCCATGCCTAAAACTTCCCCCGATAGATATTGCTTCAGATAATTTTCTTGGTCATGGTTTTGACGAACAACATAATGGACCGTGTCATAGTTTTTCTTTTCATTTCTCTTAAAATGATCTCTGATCTCTTCAAGAATCTTGGCTTCCACCAAAGGGTGTTTGGAAACAAGCCAAAAGAACCATGTAAGAGCTGAAGTCATGGTTTCTCTCCCCGCCACAAAGAAGTTAAACGCAGCATCTCTCAGAAACTTGTCATCATGAACACGTCCTCTCTCTTCTGTGATCAAAGCTGTTAGAAGATCAAATGGAGCTTCATTCGTTTCTTCTTCTGTGCACTTGCTTAACTCTTCTCGCTTGGACGCTATGCATGAATATATGAACTCATCAAACGTTCTGCATGCTTCTGTCATCTTCTTCTCCTGACCAATCTGGAGCCATTTTTGGAACTTCCAAACACTCCCCGGCACCACGTGTCTGTAGAATATCGATTCTTCAGACTCGTTGAAAGCCTTTTCGATTGCAACCTCGGGAAAGTCGAACGAAAGACACTTAGGATCGTGTCCTACGATTGTGGAGCATATGTTGTCGAATGTGAACCGGTTGAAGATGTCTTGAAGATCCACCACTCTTTTTTCTTGTTGTGCATGATCCAGTATCGGGATCAGGGTTGTGTACACCTTCTTCTGAACGGTTTGATCAACAAACACCTCGAACCTTCTCTGTTTGATCAAGGAATGGAGAACGGTTCTGAAGTACTTCCATGTATCTGAATCCGCAGTGACAACGCCATCTCCGAAGGGTTCGAAAATCTCACGAAACTCGGGTCCCTTGATGTAGTTGTCGAATCGCTTGCACAGCATGTGCTGCACGTTGAGCGAGTCGCAAGTGATCAAATAGTTCATTTTGGTGAACCATGGCCCTTTGAACTCCCCAGTGCCGCCACGAAGCTTCAGAACCTCGGTGATGAAATCATGGATCCTCCACAGGTTGAAGATCACCGGTGGAAGCATGCCGAGGATGAAGTAATCTTTCAAAAGGGGGTGTGTGCAATGTTTTCTGCGATGGAACAGGTATAGGGAGCAGAGGAATGATGCTAATATGGGTGCGTAGAGAAGAAACATGGCCATAATCGAAAACTAGAAAGTGTTTGTGCATGCACGAATGAGAGAGATGGTTTGGTTTGGACTATGAGTGTGCGATATTGTGCTATATATAGAGACTCGAAAGTGAGACATGCTTGTCTTTTTTGTTCATCAATTAATGTTCATGTATTTGCTTTTGTCAAGGATACATTGCTCTTAGATGTTCCAAGTTGGCAAAAACAGTTGTGATGTTTAATGAATTTGTGTTAGTCAAAATTAATAATGGTGAGGGCCATGTCAGAGATAGAGCATGATCAAAGTAAAAACATGATGATAGGTTATACCTTTATATATGTTTTGCCGACTAATGTTTTGAATGTGGTACAGTTGCATGAACTCAAATTGTGAAGTTCTAGGTAGCTAGTTTCTTAGACAAAAAGGAAAAAAAAAAGTCTCTATAGTATATATTTCTCATATTTTAAACAGATACATTTTTCTAGATAAATTCAACCGCGTTAGAAATCCCAAATCATATAGGAATAGATATAAATATCATATTTTGTGAGATTAAGTTAGATTTAAAATTTATTTCTTAACATGATATTATAGTCAGATTTTAAATCTATCTTAACTAAATTTATTGTTTGTTAAGTCTGCGGTTATGTTCATATCGATTGTTATGGAACGGCCTATTAATGTCTAAGGTTTATAAAACTATTAATGTCTAAGGTTTATAAAAATTTTCTAATAATCATGTTTGAAGATAGATGGAGTGATCGAGTTGACTATATTATCTTTGCATAATTAAATTGTTTGACATCTAACAAATTTTACATATACTTTGCATCTATTGTTTTACTCTTTAATCTCTCATTTTTTTTTCTTTACATATACACAAAGTTATAATATTTTTAATGATCAAAATACTTCTAAAAATAAAAATAGATTGTCAAAAAAATATTTTCCTTAAGGTAAACACAGTGATGGAATAATGAGGTGATGATCCTCTCTCTCTCACACACGTACTCTTCCATAAATAGCCCATAAGAGAGTTAATTAGGTTCATAGATGATAGATAAGAATTTCTTTTCGGTGTTGAGACCATGCTCAGTAGGATTTTTTCTCACTTTCCAAGAAAATAAATACAGGAATAAATTGAAAAAAATAATAATACATTGACTACTCCCAACAAAAAAAAAAAACATTTTGTTAAGTAGAGTAGTGGTGTCCATACAAATATCATGGATTGTGATAATGATCGAGGATGGTTTTTAGAATAAATTAATTAGGTTGATTATAGATAATGTTTTGTATAGCTTATCTTATTACGATATTACTTCATTTTTTTTAAATTACAGTACTAGAAAAGTCTCCATTAATAATTAATTTTAGTAACAAAAATTGTTAATTACTATGGTAATCAATTTAGATACCAATCTACAAAATAAAAAAATATTTGTTACTAAAATCGTCACTATTATAAAATATATATATATATATATATATATATATATATATATATATATATATATATATATATATATGTTATCTATATTTATATATTTTATATATATCTCTATAAATATTAATTTTTAATATTTTTTTTATTATAT
>Ga0099822_1012418_pt1 | contig 10196 bp, 5 predicted proteins | sample CowpeawhiteBW_FD_76839 | JGI IMG/M metagenome (GOLD analysis project Ga0099822, IMG submission 76839) | Root nodule microbial communities of legume samples collected from California USA - Cow pea white BW | ecosystem: Host-associated > Plants > Roots > Nodule | place: USA: California | collected... | reverse complement strand
TATATATATATATATATATATATATATATATATATATATTATCGGGTTCGTGTCTTATAACTTTTCAATTTTGTTCTATCTTCATATTTGTGTCTGTGTCGTGTTCGCATCGGTATTCGTGTACGTGCATCATAACTTCTAACTCTTCTCTAATTCAATTTCCAAACCCAAATTCCATTACTCCATTCACCTAATTGTCCAATGGTTTTTTCTTTACAATTTGATATGGCTTACAGTCTAGGAAACTTGTCACAAAGTGATATTTTATCTACCCATTTATCCTCCCATAAATGTCTTATTTCCTAGACATACTTTCCATAATATTTTGCCATCGAACCAGTTTTCTGTTGATCTTCTCCACAAACAACACTTATATCTTTCCACCACCATGATACTTCCTTATCATTGTTCCTCACCTTTAAGTTGTGCCAAGATCCATATTTTTATTTTAATACTTATTTCCATAATCCTTTCTTTTTCATTCCCAATCTCCATTTCTATTTTGTAGTAAGGCTATATTAAACTTAATCATTTTAAAATGTGTGATGAAGAGTTAACCTTTTATCTATTAGTAATATTTATGTGCAACAGTTTGAAAACAAGATGACATTTTTTTTATAATCACCATCTACCACAAAAACATCAGTAAAAACATTAGTATTTGTTTGAATATAGGTGGGTCTTGATATGTGAGCACAATATCCTTCCATAGGAGAACTGAATTATTTAACACACATTTTTCTAGTAAAACTATTTTTTTCTCCTAATTAATTATTATGTCATCTTTAACTATTAAATTACCTACATCCTTATTATGAACAAAATAAAACCTTAAACAATTATTAATGTAAATTTTATATCCCTTTTCAGTTCTTGCTGAGGGCTACTTTTTTTTTTGTTATTAATTAATCACCATCCATACTTTTCTTGTGATTATTAATATATATATATATATATATATATATATATATATATATATATATATATATATATATAATATTTTTGTAACTTTATATTTATCGGAAATTGTGTGAATTTAAGTTTCACAACAAATAAAAATGAAAAAAATTTGAATAATATATAATGAATAAAATTTATAAATTCATAATCTTTAAATTTTTGGTTGAGGTGGATCAATTCTCTGTATAAATTGAATTTACATCATTGTTATATATTTAGATTAATGGTGGACATAAGTAAGAGTTGTCACTATCTTTACCACACATTTGTAAGAAAAATGACCATGGTAGTTTAGCCAAACCTTTGATACGTTTTTATCCATCTTTATTAACTTCTTTATTATTATTATTACGATGACTAAAGAATTTTCATTGTGCTGCATCAAATTTAAGTTATAGATTCTCACCACTTTAAGATACGATTAATCTTTGTGACAAAATCAAGACTTTACTGTATGAATGTTAATTAGCAAAAGAAAAAAAAAATCCAAAGATCTCCCTCCATCACTTTTTTCTTCTCTTAAACCATAACAAACTTTACGATAAAGAAAATACCATCTACATGAAAAAAAAAAACACTACTCTTATCTATTATCCTTTTCTATTTAATATTTATTATATTTCAATCATTGATGTATCGTAATAGTTTAATTACAAAATATTCTAATATAAATAGTGCGTTAACCCCCTATAACTCCATAAAATTTTCAAAATCTATCATTTGTACAAATACAAAGAGATGCATCTTTAACAACGATAAAATTTATTTATTTTTTAAATCTTTCATTGAAATAATTCTTTTGTTCATTTTATGATAGTTCGTTACCTAAACACAACTTGAAAAAAAACCTACTCCATGACATAAAATGTCAAAATTCAAATATATAAAATCGCATGAAACTCCAATAAAATTAATTGAAATATAAAAAGAAATTAAATATAATAAACACATGGAGAAAAAAGAAAAAGAAAAGAAGAGCAAGGTTATAATGACGATTAAAAAATCATAGAAGACATTCAAAGGACATCTCTCTATTTTAATTTACTCATAGATGTGAGAGTGAAGGGAGAGAGAATCCAAATTCGGATTTTTGAAACGGGATCGACGCCCGTTGAACACCTTGACTCCATTTCTATTCTTCTTCACTGAGACACTCATCGTATAACACATACCTCTCATCGTTGCTCCCCACCGATTCACGAAACCCTAATTTCGGTGGTTCCTGTTACGGGGGAGCGAAGAGTTAGGGTTGGATTGAGCTGAGGTAGCAGCAGATGCAGCAGCTTCTCCTCTGAGGGAATGGAAGGTGGCAGGAGAATTACTGTGAGCCCTCGACCTTGCTGCGGTCGAAGGATCGTCGCTGCCAAGAAGAGGCCGCGTGCAGCGGATGGCTTCGTCAACAGCGTCAAGAAACTCCAGAGACGCGAAATTAGCTCCAAGCGTGATCGCGCGTTCACCATGAGCGATGCTCAGGAGAGATTCCGGAATATTCGCTTGCAGGTCCCATTTCCCTAACCTTTGTTATTCTATTCACTTTTCAAAAGTTGGTGTCCGAATCCTATGACTATGAATGGAATATTTGGTTAGGGTTGCGGCGTGTAAAATTTCTTACTGGATCCGATTTTAAATTCGTGCAACAGTGTTGTATAGTGCCTTTACCATACTTTTTAAGTCACAGTCTTTAAACAATTAAGCAGAATCATGTGCTGTTGTTGGTAATTTGTAAGAATTCAAGGCCTGTATGCTACTGGTGGATTGAAGGTTTGTATGTTGGATACAGAATGACTCGGCTTACTGTGGATAACATGGTTTTTGTTTTTGTTTTTTCAGTAACTCTTTTGGTGTGTATTTGGTGGTTTAACAGATGGTAAGGACTAGACCACTAGTCTTACCCCGCTGCTTGATTGCATTCTCGATACTTTAGCTTGAAACATGAGATAATTGGAATAGAAAAGTGGTGTGGCGTTTTTGTTTATGTCATTCCCCATGCTCGGGTGTGGTAGGTTGTAAATCATTGATGTCGAAGAGTCTTCCGTTCCTCCTGTTTTGATAGTTAGATATGTACTTTACTTACGTATTCCCATTTTCCCTGCATTCGGTGTAATATGTCTGATGGTTTTGTTTACAGGAGGAATATGATACACATGATCCCAAAGGTCCTTCGACCATGGTGTTACCGTTTCTGAGAAAAAGGTCAAAGATTATTGAGATTGTAGCAGCACGCGATATTGTTTTTGCTCTTGCACAATCAGGTGTTTGTGCAGCATTTAGCAGAGGTAGTATTAACATCTGAAATATGTTCGTGCTAAACTTTCTTTTGCAACTTTAAAATGGATATATATGTATGCGTGACGTGTGTCAATTATTTGATGCAGAGACCAATCAAAGGATATGCTTTTTGAATGTCAGTCCCGATGAAGTTATAAGAAGTCTGTTTTATAACAAAAATAACGATTCACTTATCACAGTTTCTGTATACGCTTCAGACGGTTACAGTTCTTTGAAATGCAGAAGCACAAGGATTGAGTACGTATTGTTTTTTGTTTTTGTAGCGTCTCATAGCTGTTGGCCACAAAAACACTAAAGCAGGATAGAGAGAAAGTATTCTGAAATCTTTTATGCAGTTAATATAATGTGTAGGTTGTCAATTGTGCTGCTATGGTGCCAAAGTGCCCCTTAGTCATTACAATGAGACTGTAATGTCTAGGTTTAGTGGTGCAGCCATCACAGCTGCTATCCCAGAGTGGAATAATGATTACAATCTTGGTGGTGAACTGGGAACAACTCCGAGATTTTAATGAAATCTTTAAAATGTTTGTGTTTTGATATTTGTCAACGGGGGTATTTTTGGGGTTGTAGTTGTGCATCATCCTTCAAAGGGGAAAATACCCTCGTTAAGTTATTTCTTGCTTCTAGTCTCCCGTGCCAGCAATCTAGCTTGATTCTGTTGACCCATTTTGTTTCCCGCAACCCTCTCCATTTTCCAGCTATACATTCTGTTTTCCTTCTCCATCTTCTCTCTACCTTTCTTTATCTGGATAGGAATCATCAATCGTGATCTTCTGAATCCAAGTCTTTTTCTTTATCATTTTACTGCTAGTACACCATGTAGATTTTTTTTTTTTTTTTTTTTTTTTTTTTTTTTTTTTTTTTTTTTTCTTTTTTTTTTTTTTTTTTTTTTTTTTTTTTTTTTTTTTTTTTCTGGAAATCACAGTCCCAAAAGTATTTGCCCAAAGCCCTAACCTCTCTGTTCAGAGGGCTTTTTGGAATCAACACAGTGCTGGTAATCTTTGCATATTTGCTATTCAGTCTGCTACAACCGCTATACTAACTGCTCTGCTACAGCAGCCAGGGTCTACTTTGAACTGCTTAAAACCCTGCTCCCCACTATCAAAAGAGAAAGATAAAGATCAAACCTGCTCAAGTTGCCCAATAACTAAAAGAAAAGCAGTTACTAGCTCTAGTTGGATGTCCAGGTTTGAATTCTGTTCTATGCTAAGATTTTGTGTCATTCTCAGATACATAAGGAGGGGTAAACCAGATGCTGGCTTTGCTCTTTTCGAATCCGAGTCTCTTAAGTGGCCAGGTTTTGTAGAGTTTGATGATGTAAATGGGAAGGTATTAACGTACTCTGCTCAAGATAGGTAAGTGATTTGCTGATCTGATACTTCTGTGTGGGTCATGTAATATGTGAAGGCTTTTTTATGGTGATACTTGCCTTTTCAATTTTGTAGCATATACAAGGTATTTGACCTCAAAAACTACACAATGCTGTACTCAATTTCTGATAAAAATGTCCAAGAGATTAAGATCAGGTAATTTTTTCTTGATGTGCTTACATTTACTTTCTCTTTTACAAAACATTTCCATAGATTTAGTGCTCTATGGACCATGCACAAGTTTCTAAAATTCTATAACATTAGCTATTAAACTTGTAAGATGTAATTTTTCTTCATTTTATAGTTTCTTTGGGTGGTCATACTTTATTAACGCTCCTTTGGTCTTGTTTGATGATTATTTTTTAGTCCGGGAATCATGTTGTTGATTTTTGCTAAAGCAAGTAGCCATGTCCCACTTAAAATCCTTTCAATAGAAGATGGTACTGTTTTGAAGTCATTCACTCATCTCCTTTATCGTAACAAGAAGGTAGATTTTATTGAACAGTTCAATGAAAAGCTACTTGTCAAGCAAGAAAACGAGAACCTCCAAATTCTTGATGTAAGTAATTCCACCTTTACCTACGTTGTGTAAACATTCTACATCCAGCTACGTGACTTTTAAATAATTTTAGGTGCGGACTTTTGAGCTGACAGAGGTTTGCAGAAGTGAATTTATGACACCATCTGCATTTATCTTTTTATACGAGAATCAATTATTCCTGACATTTCGAAATCGAACTGTGGCTGTGTGGAACTTCCGTGGAGAGCTTGTAACTTCGTTTGAGGATCACCTCTTGTGGCATCCTGACTGCAATACGAACAATATATACATAACCAGTGACCAGGATCTTATCATATCCTATTGTAAAGCTGATTCTGATGATTCACTGTCTGAAGGAAATGGTACTTCTTTAATTATTTTTCCTGTGTGTCCACTTAGCCAATTTCCTTTTGTGATGCACCTTATGATGGAAGGGGGAGATTTTTATAGTTGTAGCTTGGTCATCAGACCATAGGGTTGATTTTAGCTAAATGTTTTTACATTTTTACAAAGTTACACGTGATAGCAAATTACGTATTGAACAAATAGTTTGCGATGTCTCTAGGATCAATGTGTATGTTTTACTAAGGTGCCTATCAAAGATACGATAGTGACCGACTGGCCTTGTTTCTTTTATGCAGCAGGTTCCATCAACGTCAGCAACATTTTAACTGGCAAGTGTCTTGCCAAAATAAGAGCAAGCAACAGCTTTCCAGTGGATAACAATTGCAATTGCAGTGGCAATCCTTCAGGAAGTGGTTGTTGTAATTCAAGGAAGCGAAAACATGGCTCCAAGATGAGGAGCACAGTTGCAGAAGCCTTGGAAGACATTACTGCTCTGTTCTACGATGAAGAGCGTAATGAGATATATACAGGCAATAGGCATGGACTAGTTCATGTTTGGTCTAACTGACGGGCTATTGAATTTACTGTTGCCCTGTGTTTTGCTATTGGATTTTCTTAGTGGGTAAATTGGTTGTTCTTATCTGCTATGAGAACTTTCGGGGGATGTAACTATAAGTGGCTTTGAATCATTAATTTTTTATCCTTGTCATTCACGCCTTAGGCGAGTTTGTTCTGTAGTTGTAAGAGATGCATGAAAATGCTGGTAACTCACCGGATGTTGCTTCTGCTGTAATCTATAACTTACATTAATGGAGCGGCTTCAATGGAATGTAGTATGTGAATTATGGTAACTCTATTCTCTGCCCGTCCCTTTTTCTTTTTCTCCTTTTGCCCCTTTGTGGCATATAGTGGATTCATAATTCATTTGCACATCACATGGATTGTAAGAGCCGCGATGCCAAACAAGAGGTAAAGGTCCAAAAGCAATCAATAATCAGTAGAGTGGTAGCTTTACGATTTGCCAACCTTTCCTTCTCAAGTTTCTGGTACTCCAATCAATTCACTTTAGTGTTCCATTCTATCCTACTTTTTCCTATGTTTTCTTTTCTGCCAGCTACCAGTACCATCTAGCTAGTACACAACTAGGAAAAGCTGACACACACAAACTTTGCCTTCCACTTTCACTGAATGGACTGTTAGGAATGAAATGGAATCCACATTAGTCATGGCCCGGTTTCGTGCCAAGGAACGACACTTCATAGGAAGTGACATACGAAGGTATTTCGTTTGTTACGAATACCAGTACTCAATTTTTACATCAGAAAATTATGGCTTGTCTAAATTTAGGTCAAGCTATTTTGTAAATCACTATAGTAAAAGTATAATTAGATCCGTAAAATTAATTACTTGCCCAGGTTATAAACTTCTCCCGACACTTTTTTGTACATCTATCATTATTAAATTTGTACCTGTATTCAAGTTGGTATAATTTTGTTTTCTCTTGCTACGATTTAATCAATTTTTTTGTTGTAAAAATCGGTGCATTTCTCAGTCTCAAGAAGAGCTTATAGATTCAGATCTTGGATCTGTTTCCTGCGCTTCATGCAGTCTTTTGTCATCCAAGCGGATCCTATACTGAACTTTTGTTTACTAAATTTTTGTGTTATGATGACAAGACATCAACATATACGAAAATTAGGTTATGATTTCTTAGTCGTAATCGATCTTACTTTTATGCTCAAATTAAATAAAAGAGCTATATATTCTTTTTCGGTGGAAAAGTGAGAGTATAGAATAAGAATATGAAAGGTTTTGAAAATGATATATCCCCGCTCGCTCTTTGTTTAAACCGGATAAGAAAAAAACGAGTGATTAACTAAATTAATAAATCACAACTTGCTGTCGTATGTCCATGTCGCACACGTAATACAAAATTCGATAAATAAAAGTAAGTCTAAACTTTTCTTTGTTTATTTTTTCTATCCTTAACCAACGTAAAGTGTATTACGTTTCAAATCTCAAAGAATAATTTAGGAACTTCTACAAAAACTAAATTAAATTAGGTGATCTTCTAAAGAGTGAATTAACCAATTAGGTGTTTACTCCAAATAAAAAAATGCAAAAAGAGAACTTTCGCTATTTGTCTACTTGATAGCGCGTACCATTTTTTTTTTCCAACTGAGACGGAGAGGGACAGGATATATAGACGAGTTTGTATATGTTGTCCCTATTTATTATTTATCCGTATCTTAAAAATAATTTGTTTTTTGACTATTTTGAACCAAAATAAGTAGAGGGTTTTATTTAGTTGAATTTTGAGGGGCATGCACGATGTACAAACGTAAATTACCGACAATGGACAAAGTTATCTTATGAGAGTAGATACAAATTTCAAATTTGACGAGGAACGTGTGTATATGTGGATCTGGAAACCCCAACGCACGCACGCGTGTTCTGCATTTGGTTGCGCTGCGGGTCACAATTGTCGTTTTTTTCACATTTCTCAACCCAATCTTTGTCACACTTCATTTCTCCACCTACCCTTTCAAAATAACGCACCTCATAATTCATTCAAATAAAAGGGTAAAAGATAAGTGTTTTACTTACAAATAAAACTAATAAATAATCCCTTCTCATTCTCGTCAATCAATGCAATTATGCAACAACATACTTGACCCGAGTACCCACCCCAAACCCCCCACAACACCGTAATAATAATTAAGTAAAAGAATTCCAAAATAAAAAAAGTTAAATCACGCATTTAATTTATTGTTTTTGAAAGAAGGGAGAGGAAAAGCCGAGAGAAGAAAAGAGGTAGAGAGCGTGAGAGGCACGCGTGGAAAAGAAGCATATTTGATATGGAGTAGCGTGTTAAGAATTAGTAGTTTTGTTTCCTTCGCGGACCACACTACAACACACCACTTTGTCTTTCTTCTTACATTCTTCGCTCATCACTCATTGCTCATCTCGCAGATTCAAATTCAACGCAACTACGCTTCCCTCACTTACTTACTCACTCTCGCTCACACTTCCTTTTTTTTTTCTTTTCGAATTTCTCTGTCTCCAACTATCTCTCTGTCTCTGGTATAAACAGCGAAACGCGTTTTCAGATCTCGAACGGTAGTTAGACGAGGCGAAAGGCGAGAGGTGAGAGTTCCGAACGCGTTCCTCTCCTCTGTCTTCTTCTTCTTTTGCCATTGGTTTTTCTCGGTTCCACCCTTTGGTCATTTTTGAAGAATCCAAGATTCGCTCGAGTATCTGCTTTCTCTGCAGTTTGCGTTTTCTGAGATTTATCTTATCCTTTTGTTTTGTTTCTGATTGAGATTGTAGGTGGCGTGCTAGATCTGACTCCAATGCACGCATATTTAGCTGTTTCGTTTTCTCGCTCGATCTGGATATTACTTTTTGATTTAACTGCGCGTCGTTTTTTTATGTTTCTGAACCTTTTTCTGTTTTGTTTGTTTCTGTGTGCAGTTTGTTATTCTTTTTTTCGTTTTCAGAAACGATAATCTGTGTTTTGTTTTTTGTTTTTGTTTTTTTTTGCTCGCGGTGATGATGTGAAATAGTAGAGCATCAGGATAGTCAGAATGTCATATTTGAAAATAAGACGTTTCATTAGATTTTTTGAGCTATTTTCATTTACATTCTGTCTTTATCAACCTTTCTTCTGTATTATTTTTAATTGTTGCGTTTTTTTTCCGTGTTGCTGTTGCGGATGGTTTAAAATTTTACATTTTTAGACAGTGAAGTGTGTGATTTAGTTGTCTAGATATATGACGATAGCTGCTGATGGTTTCTCTAACACTGGTTCCATTTATTTAGTTGCGAGAGTATTGAATAAATTGTGAGTGAACTTCAGTATGTATTTTGTCCAATTGATATTTTCCTTTCAGGTTTGCGGTCTTCTGTTTTTTCGTCTCTGATTTTTGAAATGGAGGATACCATAGATGCTACTGCAACCTTGGATTATGCTTCAATTCAGATTTTTCCCCACCAAAACAGGTGAACTTTGATGCCTTTTGGAGTTAGAATTTGGCTTCAGACAATGTTTTGTTTTTGTAATAACTTCTCACCTGAACTTATTTTAGTATTATTATTTTTTGAAGTTGTTTAAAAGAATTTCCTATCCTTCTTTTAGGTGTTCTTGTCCTTCTTTCTCATCTCTGTTATAGTTTTTCTCTTATATTCAAGGGGAAAACCCTTGTCAATTTAAAGTAGAAACCCTTCTCAGTAATTGGACTTCAATTGCACAATGTGACAATAATGAAATAAAAACTTTGATAAATTTATGATCTTTTAATACTATTAGTCTATGTATGTTTTTCTATTGTTGAATACACAAAAAAGACGAGTAGAAATCAGAAAAAAAGGATCAAAGGGCTCTAATAAAAGAAAACGATGTTTCTGATGTCTTTCTTTGGAGAATTAGAAAATGGAACTTATTCTGTCCCATAATTCCAAATTGAATCCTAACCAGAAAATGAAATAAAATATCATGAGAATTTCTACCCCTAACAGTACCCATCAACAGAAGTTTTTTTTTTTTTTTTTTTTTTTTTTTTTTTTTTTTTTTTTAAAATTATTTTTAATTAAAAATATTTTAAGTTATATATTGTATTGAAAATAAAAAAAAAAAAAAATAAAAAATAAAGGGTAAAATTAAAAAAAAAAGAAAAACAACAATAGTAGGG
>Ga0099822_1012415_pt1 | contig 10197 bp, 10 predicted proteins | sample CowpeawhiteBW_FD_76839 | JGI IMG/M metagenome (GOLD analysis project Ga0099822, IMG submission 76839) | Root nodule microbial communities of legume samples collected from California USA - Cow pea white BW | ecosystem: Host-associated > Plants > Roots > Nodule | place: USA: California | collected... | reverse complement strand
CATATCACTATTAATAGAGAAATTAAACACCATCATCATACATAAATCACTCATACATGTATAATATAAATGGATTCCTTAGTCCTTGTCTTATCTTACTAAGATTCTACCTCAAAGTTTAGACGGAATAAAGTGCATAAAATTCAATAACGAAGTACTTCCCACCATCTAAATGAATTTTGTAAATCAAATTTTGAGTTCAAGAATAAAAGAACCATTAAAACATACAATGTATACAAGTATTCAATCTGGAAAAGGGTCTATTAAGACAAGACTCACATCTGCTCTCATAGTTTGCACTTGAGAGACAAATCCACATGCTCTGGGTGCACATTATCCTTGTTTTATATCTTGTTGCCCTTAAATTATAATGTAAGTTGTATACGTCAACTAATAGGCACTAAGGTAAACCATGATCATTAAACTGCAATATAAAGAGCTTCACGTTATATATTTATGCTTAAATTAAATCAATGACAGTTGTATTATGAGATCAAACGAGAAAATCATAATACATAATGGAGTAAAAAAAACAAACATTGAGACTCTATTTGACCAAGTTCACACTATCCAGTAGCATTCTCTTCTACATTATACATTTATTTTTCAGTAAGCTTAACTAGCATCATAAGACTGCGTGTTCTTTGAAAATATGTAGAAACAACACAAATGGCCCCAAAAGACACATTATACACACAATAATACATCGATCCAATATAGGTTGTAGTTGGATTTGACAACTTACTTGTGATCTGACAAAATTTAAGGTCTAGGTGTAGCGTATGGCGACGCACGGTGCATTTCTCACTACAAATCCATACTTAGCCTTGATTAGGGTTTCAGTAGCAAAATTTCTCACCGTAAACCCATGCTTATTCGTGATTAGATTTTTTGTTTCAAAATAAAAAAAAATCAATAGAATTGAAAGTTACAACAATGACACTAAATAAAAAAAAGAAAATTACTACTGTTTTACGAAGACAATAACAAATAGGTCACGTTGCTTCAGAGGAAGATGAGAAATCTCACATGAAATTTGAAAGAAAAAATAACAGTATCACATACCTCTTTGTATGGTTGTAGAAATTTCAGAAGCTTCTGAAAATTTTAGACAACAAATTGAATAAACATGCGAGAGGCCATTACTTATGAGCTCAAGATGTAAAACCAGGCAAGGAGACGAAGAAGACGATACACAAGACAAAGAACCGATCGTGAAATATTCAAATTACATTTAAAAATAAAGTTAAAAATATTTAAATGATATAAATTTGTTGCGGTTAGAATAAAATAACAGAAATAACATTCTTTTTTAGCGGTTTAGTATAACCTAAAAAAAAACATGCTAATAAAAATTAATTTTTTTTTTAGTGTAGGAAATGTAGAGATTAAATAAATTATATCTGTAGGAGCTACTTGACAAACATGACACTACTTGTTATTATTGTTTATTATTTTGAATAATATTGTATTTGATACATTTCTCTTAAAATGAATATGAGAAATGATTTTACAGTGTTTATTCATATATATTTTAAGATATTTATATTATATTTTTACTTAATGAAATATTGATTTCTTTAAAATTGCTATTATACTAGGTGGGAGTATTTTTCATATGTCATATTGTTATATTTATTTTTATTAGACATTTTGATATGTCTATTTTGTTGTTGTGTTCGCTACTCACTGATGTTAAATTGGTTAGAAACATCTTTCTCGAATAGTATCAAATTTGAGAATTGTTCTCATGTAAAAGAAGATGATGTTGCCAAAGTGAGGTTAAGTGTTTCTTGTGTAAGGAGAAAGGACATTGGTAGAGGAATTGCTATAAATATCCTTTTTTCTTAAAGAAAAAAAAGGTGATACATTCATGAAAAATGTTTGCATGATTTCCCTCATTTTCCTGATCCTTCTATCGTTCTATATGAGTATTAGATAGTGGTAGTAACTTTAACATATGCAATTTGTTAATTAGTGTGCTATGTTAATTATGTTTTATTTTACATATATATTATATATATTGTGAATGCGGAAACATGATTTAACATTATATATGTGCATGATTTGGCATGAAACATATATTAGTTTGATGGTTGTGTTGGAAGGATGTGAGTTTGAACCTTGGTTAGCGTGAGTAGACTCTCTTTATCTTTTAGTACTTTTGCTAGGTGTTTAGTATTTTTGCTAGTGGTGTTAAATCCAGAAACTTTGGAAATTCGCTGAGAAACCAGAAGGGTAGAGTAGTGGCGTGCAGTAAAAACACAATTAAATGGCCATTAACTCTCAATTTCATTATTTTGGTTTTATTAATATTTTTTTTATTTAATTTGGGCTGAAATGAGAGAAAGGAGTCTAAGGGAGAAAAGGAATAGCCAATTAATTGTGGCAACAGAGAGAATACGGGAGATTAGTAGAAATTCTGGTGCTAGAGAGCGGGGACTGAGTGCTGGAATAGAATCTTAGCATGGGAGTAAAGGTTAAGGCTTGTTGGGGCAAATGAGATCACCAGGATTGCAACTGGAACTAGGAATCCAGGTAAGAGGGAGTTGTTTTACGTGCTTGTGTGTTTGAATGTAAAAATGTCATGGATTGCTATTTCCTGGATGCCTAATTTTCTCTTCATCTATGCTGATTTTCGTAGTTTCTAGGTTTCTGCCCAGAAACTGCCTGGCGGTTATGAAGGCCCGTCAGGCAACTCAACTCATTTTTGTTGGCATAAGCAAGCTTGAAGCAAAGATTTGATAAAGCCAAGTGCATGAAGATCACATGTGTTTGATGAAGATTAATGGAGATCCACTTGAAGATTATGTTTTTAATGTATTAAATATTGAAATAATGTGTTTAGTGTAATTATTAGATGTTGGTAGGCTATATGACATAGGTCAGATGTCTTTTTAGTCTTGGTGTGTCCCTTTTAATCTGTTAAAATGGGTTTTAACAGGTTTAAAGACTTGTAGTATATAGTTTCTAGTATGAATGTATTCAATCAATTGAATTATTTTTCAATCGAATGATTTCACTTAAGTCAAGTGAACTCAACTGGCTGTATAAAAAATTCAACCGACTAATTTCACTTAAACTACACTATATATGTTGTGTTTTCGAGAGCAGAGCTAAGTTTATGAGTTTTAGAGCGTGAAAACTTGTCATTCATCACTGGAAAAGTCTTTCTTTCTCTGCAATACACAACTACAACGTGTAGATTGAAGATCTTGTTGATCTTGGAGGCATTTTGGCTTAGGATTAACTTGAAGAACACATGTATTATTGGCTAGGGAGAGTCACCATCAAGTTTGGTTGTTCTTGTGCCTATTGTTGTTTGCCTGATGTGAGTTCAAGTTTGTAAGTGTGATTTTTACAGGGTGTTGGTTTAGATTTTTGTGAGAGTAAAAAAATCTTGTGATTTTCTTTGTTTAAAAGTGTAATCTTGGTGTGTGATTTGTAAAACTTTTGAATATAGTGGAAACCAGCCTCAGGTTGTCCTAGTAAACTGGATGTAGCTCTATGATTGAGTGAACCAGTATAAAACAACTGTGCAATTTCCCGCGTTTTTGGGAAATGATGTTTTATTTAAATGTCGAGTTTTTTTTTATATTTTCTTTATTTATTATTTAAAATCTGTAATATCCTGACGGGATGTTACACACTCTTTATTGTGCTTTAATGTGTTCTTGTGTAATCTGAGGGTGTATGTTAAAGTCTTGTATGTTAAAGTTTGTTGTTTAAACTAAATCTACATTCTGCATAAATTCCTAGGATTTTAGCCGATTGATTTAAAATTTTAATCGACTGTTTCATAGCTAAAAAACAAACTAATCTGCTGTTTTACTTTTTGACCGATTAAAAGTATATTGTTCTACAGCTTTTGCATTCGAATTTCACAATCTATTTGATTCAATTGAAAGGGGTTTTATGCTTTTGAAAAAGTTTTAAACAACCAATTCAACCCCTCATTCTTGGCTTAAATCACCATTTCAAACATACAATTGGTATCTAGTGCAAGATTCTTGAAAGTTATTCAAGTTTGATAAAAAAATCTTTTGAAATGGCTGAAAATAATCTCCCTTTTGTTGAAGGTGGTTCTATTCATAGGCCACCGATGTCTAGTGGCAGAAACTATCAATTTTAGAAAATAAGAATGCAAATTTTCATTGAATCAATAGACAAAGGGATTTGAGATGCAATTGTTAATGGACCATACACTCCTAAATGTCTTGTTGGAAATAAGCAGGTGGACAAGCCTTGGACTGAATGGACGGATGAAGAAAGGAGAAGAGCTCAATGTGATTGCAATGCAAAGAATATCATCACTTCATCTTTGAATATGGATGAATTTTTTAGGGTCTCCCAATGTAAGAGTGCAAAGGAAATGTGGGATGTACTAGAAATCACACATGAGGGGACGAATGAAGTGAAGAGAGCAAGGAAGCATGCCTTGATTAAAGAGTATGAGCTTTTCAAGATGCAAAAAGGAGAGTCCATAGCCGATGTTCAAAAGAGGTTGACTCACATTGTCAACCATCTCATAGGTCTAGGCAAAGAATTTGACAAAGAGGAGCTAAACATCAAAGTGCTAAAGTGTCTTGATAGAAGTTGGCAATAAAAGGTGATTGTCATTCTGAATCTAAGGATTTATCCATCATCACCACAGCTGCACTGTTTGGCAAATTAAGAGAGAATGAAAATGAAATGCAAAAGCTAAGTGAGCTTGAGTCAAGTGAGAAAAAGGTGAAAACCATAGCCTTGAAGGCTAGCTCCAAGAAGAGTGATGAAATCGAGGAAGAGGTAGTTGAATCAAGTGATAATGAGAGCTTGAATCTACTAGTCAAGAGGTCTGGGAAGTATCTCAAGAGGAAAGAAAACAAAGGTAATCAAAGGAAGTACATTTCTAAACAAAATGATTCAAGTAATACTTCAAAATTCTCATGTTATAATTGTGGAAAGCAAGGACATATCAAGATTGAATGTCCTAACATTAACAAAGAGAAGAGAAGTTTGGTGATAGGAAAAAGGAGAAAAAGGCCAAGGAAAGACGTGCCTGTAACATCCCGTCAAGATATTACTAATTTAAATAAATAAAACTATTAAAATTATAAAGCTGCCGCATTTATGAATAAACCTCATTTCCCAAAAATGCGGGAAATTTAAATTTTATTAACTTCCGAGAATAAAAGCAAAATTCATAGTTCATAAAACTGCAATAACATAATAAAACCTCTCATAAGAGTTTACAAAATAGTCCAACTCAAAATAATACAAAAATGTATAAAACTCCCAAGCATTTCCCACGCTCTGTGATTAAGCCTCACCGGCTCCACCTGCATCAACATTATCTGCTCACTGTACCGCGTACACGATCATCGCCAAACACAAGCAGATAGGGTGAGCTTATGAAAACAACATACATCATAACAATAATCAAATAACCAGTTATACAGCTATAAACTCTACAAAAATCAAGATACCATAGCTTACTCAATTCTCTAACGCCTGGCCACAACCAGACCATTTGTGTTCTACCTCTTGTAGTGATTACCCCAAGATAATTTGCTGCCAAACCTATCAGCCACAACCGACAGAGCACGTGCGGGAACCAATGCCACAGATCACACACCGTAATGCCAGGTGGAGTTCCCAATTACGAACATAGTCTGTAATGTCCCAAGACTACCAAACTCGTCAGCCAACAATTGAGGAGGGCAATCTAACTGGACCCATCCGTACTGGCCACAACCAGCACACTCACACCGGCAACACTCGCCAACCCGAGCTCAACTCAAGGGTGCCTCGTGTTCATCTGCCATCCCGAGCTCAACTCGAGGGATGCCATTCCGAGCTCAACTCGAGGAATGTACGTGTTTAACCCCTATCCCGAACTCAACTCAAGGGATATGTTCCGAGCTCAACTCAAGGATCCCAGCAATCTTACCTTTGAGGCATCACCAGAAGCCTTGTAGATCACCCTACAAAGTCCAATGCTTAGGACTTACAGCAGCCAAATCGCCTAGCGGGGGACACATACCACTAGGCGCTACAACTTCTAGACCGCCTGGCGGGGGACACGTACCGCTAAGCACCAAGCGCCTCTAAACACGCAAATACGGCAGTCACCGCCTGGCGGTTCAGCCCCCCACCGCCAGGCGCCCAAGGCTCTAGGACCCCATTGTTTCAGCAACAACCACCCAGCGGACCCACCTTCATCGCCAGGCGGACGTTACACTAAATCTCACTATTTCTATTGCCATCGCCTGGCGAAATCCTATCCCTTCGCCAGGCGCCTCCTGCACCATTAACCCACTGGTTTCTCACTGTCGCCTGACGGACCTAGTCTTGCCGCCAGGTGCCGTATCAGTACCTGGGCTGTACTAGTTTTTGGTCAGATATTCTTTGTACCTTACTCTCATACCCACTCTCAATCCATTATGCTCTTAACTCAATGCAACATATTGTATATTGTATGGACATATACCATTTTTCCCTTCTACCACAACTCCACACGAAATAATTCGACTTCAAGAGACTTCCCAAATTGTTGGGGTTCATCCATGTTCTTCCAAACCAATACCTATATATGTTGTTTATTAAGGTCCTGACAGTATTGGAATATTTTATGAGCTAACATGATTTCCATATTTCAAATTACCATTCTCTCACTACTTTATACACCCAATATTCAGTTTATAGATAGATTGTAGTAACCTGACAGCCTCTGGGGCCCGAGGAGGGGTAGCCAGGGATGTTACACTCTTTGTAGGTACAGTTTCCAGCTTGCCAAACCCTTCTCTTTACCTCACTATGGCCTTTTAAAGGTGTCCGAAAAGCTAGGTGATAATATAAAACGAACCTAAACTTAATTGTGATGCTAATTGCCATTCATGGACCCCTTTATGATCCGTTTTCAGCCTCCCCTCCCTCTCTTGGCTGCCATTTCTCTAGGGTTTACGTTAACCTTTCACCTTCATGCCAAAACCAAAAGTGACTAAAAAAATGTTCAATTTGAGTTCACCAACATTTGAACCACCCACCCTGCCAAAGCTAAATCAACACCAGACCACTAAGCCAATTCATATTTCATGTTAACAATCATAATTCAATTATCATATTATTTCCCAACATGATTATGTTATATTAAAATAACAACGAATAATAACACAAAATAGCATACATAGGACTCAAACCCAAGTCCTTTCACACAATCAAAGTGCTCTCAACCACATGAGCTAATACTTTTCCACGTCATTCCACTCATAATTTAATGTCATAATTAATTCTCCTACCCGCATTTATTAATTAATTAATTATTTAATTAATTAAATTTCACGGGTCTTACAATGCCTACATAGCTTGGGAGGACAATGATGATTCAACAAGTACTTCATCTCAAGAAGGAAGTGAGGAAGCAAATTTATGCCTCATGGCCGAATTTGAATCATCCTCATCAAGCCAAGTGAGTTCCTTGTCATCCAAAGATTAAAATGACTATTATCAATTGTTGCATGACTTTAAAGAGTTGCATAGTCAGGCTAACAAAATTGTTATCATGAACAATCGGCTAAAAAGACTATATAGTTGGCTAGAAAATAGTGTTAGCCAACTGGAATCAGAAATAGCCGACTTAAAATTTGCTTTTGATAATATTTACTTTTGATGGTAATTTGATGAATTGGGGGATATGTACATGAGGGTTCAATATGGGTTTGGAAAATGAATGCCAATTGTGAGTGCAGAAGTCAAATTTGATCCTTTTGGTGATTTTATGAATTAATTGAATGCGTATACATGCTGGATGTAAAATTGATTGTGAATTATATGATTGAATTGAATTTTGGGAGGTTTAGGGTTCAAAGCAAGTGAAGGAAACTCTGGAATTTCCAAAATTATGACGTGTTGTCAAGCGATGAGTGGGATACAACATCCTGTTTTGGGTTTGTTGTGGGGAAAAATGAAATAAGGATTGTAAGATCCGCAGAATTTAATTAATTAAATAAATAATTAATTAATAAATGCGAGTAGGTAATGTATTTATGACATTAAATTCTGATAGGTATGACGTGGAAAAGTACTAGTTCAAGTGGTTGAGAGTACTTTGTTTGTGTGAAAGGACTTAGGTCCAAGTCCTATGTGTGTCAAATTGTGTGTTATTTAATTATTATTGTTTTAATACTATGTTGGAGCATGTTTCGTATGATATAATACTTGATTTGTGTGTATTAGCAAGAAACATGAGTTGGCCTGATGGTTTAGTATTGATTTTGCTTTGGCATGGTTGTGGGTTCGAACCTTGGTGGACTCAAATTTAACCTCCTTTTTGCTAAAAATTTAGTGTGGCCTGAATATGAAAGGGTAGAGATAGAAGGAGCAACCAAGGGGCTGAAAAATTTCGTTTTTACCATCAACCATATTAAGGGACTCTTTAAAAGGCAAAAGGCAAATTTTGAGAAGGAATGAGGGTTTTAGAGGCTGTTTTCTGAGAAGCTTAGAAGGAGTGCGAAAATTGAGAGTGAAAAGTGAGGTTTGGGGCATTTGGGAACTGTTTGAGGGGAGAAGCTAAGAGAGGGCATTGGTGTTCCAAGAAAGGTCCCCAAATTCAAGTTTTAAGCAAGGAAATTTCAGGTTAGGTGAGCTGAACCCAAAATTGTATATTTGGTCATATTGCATGATTGTGATACTGTTTTGCCATGAATTTCGTGTTCTACATGAAGGGAATTTGGGGTTTGGGTATTTGAGCATTGTTCTATTGGCATTATTACCTAAATGTGTGATTATGATGGAATTTTTGTACTGAGTATGCGGCTTTTGTGCACATGTGGGTGCTGGGGGTCTGAAATGTATCTAAATTATGTTCATATGGTTGATGAAATTGATTAAACTGTTTTGGTATGAAGTAAGGTGTTGAATGGGCCATTGATTCTGGTGTGCGTGCGTAAACAGATTTGGGGTCTGCATTTCTCGCTCAAGCGAGCCAGGCTCACCTAGGCGAGATTAACAGAGACGAAAATCATGTTGTTATGCGAGCATCTCGCTCAGGCGAGGGAATCTGGTTTTGAGCGACTGGCCATCTCGCTTAGGCGAGTGTGCCTCGCTCAAGCGAGAATTTGAGTATGTTGCAGGGTGTTTTTGGAGGCATCTCGCTCAGACGAGAGCCCCTCGCGTAAGCGAGATTAAGAGGGATGGTTGCGTTGTTTTGTTGAACTCGTCGCCTAGACGAGGTATTTTTAATCCTGGGCGAGCGAGGGTCTCGTCCAAGCGAGAATGAGCTCGCTTAAGCGAGACTTCGTGGGCTGTAGAGGGTCTAGAGGCTCGCTCAAGCTAGTGGGTCTAGTTTAAGCGAGATAAGCTAGAGTGGTTGAACAACGATTTTAGCTTAATCAATCGAGAGTGTTGTTATGCGTACAAGGAAGGTGTTATTGTTGTATTAAAGGGATGAGATGGAAATATGAGGCGTGGTCTACCAGACTTCTAAGATACCTCAATGGTGGGCTTGCTGGTGTTCCATGGGTTGTGGCCTAGAACGTATCCTTGAGTTGTGGCTCGGGATAGGGGTTAAGCACGCGGCATTCTATGGGTTGTGGCCTAGAATGACTTCCCTTGATTTGTGGCTCGGGATAGCGGATGAACACGAGGAACTCTTGAATTGTGGCTCGATTTGGCGAGTGTTGCCGGTGTGAGTGTGCTGGTTGTGGCCAGTACGGATGGGTCCAGATGGATTGCCCTCCTCAGTGATTTGCTGACGAGTTTGGTCCTGGGACGTTACAGACTATGTTTGTATTTGGGAACTCCACCTGGCGTTACGGTGTGTGATTCGTAGCATGGTTTCCACACGTGTTCTATCGGTTGTGGCTGATAGGTGTGGCAGCAAAGCGCCTTGAGATACTTAATAGAAGATGTAGAATACTGCTAGCATGGTTGTGGCCATGTGGAAGAGCTGGAACGAGTCTCCTTGATGTACACTGATATTACATGGTTGTGGCCATGTGGAAGGAAGGGAACAAGTCTTCCGTGATGTGCATTGATATACATGGTTGTGGCCATGTGATAGAGAAGGAGGAGGTTCCTTGGGGGTGAAATGATATCATACATGGTTGTGGCCATGCGGGATAAAAGAAGAGATTTTAATTTGATGTATTTTATTATATATATATATATATATATATATATATATATATATGTTTGGTGTATATTTATGTGTTATCT
>Ga0099822_1012414_pt1 | contig 10197 bp, 9 predicted proteins | sample CowpeawhiteBW_FD_76839 | JGI IMG/M metagenome (GOLD analysis project Ga0099822, IMG submission 76839) | Root nodule microbial communities of legume samples collected from California USA - Cow pea white BW | ecosystem: Host-associated > Plants > Roots > Nodule | place: USA: California | collected... | reverse complement strand
CCCTCTCTCCCTTCCTCTCACCAACCCCCCCCTTTCACCATCCCCCCCTTCTTTTTTTTTTTTTTTTCTTTTGGTGTTGTTTCTCTTTTTTCTCTTTTTTTTTTTTTTTTCTATTTCATGCACATGCACATGCACATTATAACTATGTAGCACCATCAATCAATGATCCATCTCATCACTGTGAAGTTCCAACTTAGAAGAAAACATCTCTGTATTTTTGTAATAAGAGAAAAGAAAAGAAAATATTTTTTTTATAATTTAAAATTAGAGATAGGTAATGAGAGTAGATAGAACTGTTTTTTTTTTTGTTTTCTTATATTACTTTTGTCTTATCCAACCAATAACGTTTCATTAATTAAATCGAAAAAGTAAAAGAAAAAAAAAAAACAACAAGGGAACAAATTGAGGTGGGCAAGTGTACCCTCAATCAATAGTATTAAAGTGGGACTTGGTTAGTTACTTCCCCTCACATGCTGTTTTTATTTTTTTCTTCCCAAACAAAAAATATTACTATTATTATTATATATAAAACATTTTTCTTCAAATCACTTATCTAACATAATTTGTCGTAAATACATCTCTTATTTATAGAATTATAAATATATTTGTCTTAAACATCTCTTTTTCTCAAATTTGTGGATAATAAATTGTTGTTAAATACGTATTTTTCTCGTCCTTATTTTTTCATTTTTTTATTTGTTTATATTTTAAAATTATTTATAAGATATCATTATATCGTAAAAAAAATTGTTAAATTTTAGTTGTTAAAACATTATTGTTCTTTTAACCATTGTAAAAATTAACTTTGAGATAAAAGACCGGTTTAAGACAAATTATAAAGTTCTTAATTATTTTCTCATTTTTCATCTTGGATTTTTCAAAGAAAATCAAATTATTTGTATATTTTAGCCTGTTATTTATTTTTTCTACTTTGAAACCTTGAGAAAGTCCTTAGTAATCCAAAAAATTTGAAGCTTTTAATGATCCAAAATATTTTATTATGATGTACTCATATATAAAGATTTCTACCAATATTTATGAGGGGTAGTGTAATATTTGTAAAGTTTAAAGTATCTCTAGAAGTATTTCTAAAAAGACAAAATATTTTTATAAAGAAAATAATAGATTAAGTTTAGTACATAATCAACTATCATAAATCAATATTTGTGTTTTTAAACTGGTCACAAAATAATTTATTAGAATAAAATATAATTGATTATATTTGAGTTAAAAAAATATTCTTACATATACAAATAATCAATTAGGTTCAGAAATAATAAACTAATCCGAGTAAAACTGAAATGGCTTTTGTACAAGTAACACACTCCAATATAAATCGTGTCACATGTACAATGCTTCGTTAATGATTTAAACGGCGTTACAGGATCAAATAAAACACGAATTGCAAGAATGAGAACCATTTTAAACATTCGGTGAAAATGATGACCATTTTAAATATTCTGTCAAAATGAGGACCATCCGCAACAAACACAAAATGAGCACAAAAAATTATTTAAGCCTTTTTTATATATAATTTTTTGATATTATCTTTAATTTTGTTTTCCTTGACACTGTTAAAGACTTTTAAGCACGGCATTTAAAGTCTTTCTTTCTGATTAACAGTTTGGAGCAAATTTTTAATTTCAATTTTTACAATCAATTTATCTTGTTTGAGCCATTATAATTTCTAATGCAAGTTTTTTTTTTTCTCTTAAACCACTTAACCCCCACTTCCACCCTATCCAATGGTGAATATGAAAGACGTTGATTGGTTTCCTTATCTTTGAGATTGATTTTGATATTAAGTATTTACTATTCCATGTTATCCATTTTCCCAAAAATCTCATCCTCCTTATCATATAATATAGAAAATTTCAACTCACTATAAAGTTTTTTTATAGTCTACTTTGAAATTTTTACACCCCTCTTTTCACATTTCACATTTGTCTATAAAGTTTTTTTTTTAGTCTACATTTAAATTAATTGTAACCCTTGACAACATTTCTTTCGGTCTGTCAATCAGCAAGAATTTAGGTAATTTTAAATTAAATTACTTTTATTGATGATAAAATAAATTTACAATGATATTTAAGACTTATTTGTCGGGTGTCTATAAATATTTCATTTAAGACTTATTTTTTATTTGTATGTTTAGAACATTATATGACATAGCACTGATGACGAGACACTAATTTATGTGCCAAGAATTCAAATATTCTATAAATAAGTCCCTCTTTTTTTTTATATATAGTAAATTTTGTGTTTACCCAATACTAATAATAAATGATAAATTAAGAAAGTCACCCACCCCTTTACCAAAGACCGAAAACTTGGCTTGTAGTTGTGGGACGGTCCTATCAGACAGTGGAATGGTGTTGCTCTCATAGGACCACTGTCCTCTGCAATGCCATTATCAACAGTTACTAATGTGCCTTCTATATTTTTCAATCCTTGCTATTTATTTATTTGAAAACATGCTTAATCCAAACACAAAAATACTAATCGTGTGATAAAAAAAATTATATCAGTATTTTTAACTATTTAATAATGGTTTTCATATTTTTTCTGACATATGTGACTGTTTATGATTTGTGAATTGCATGGTAGAAAACATGGAGATGTGGACCAGATTTTAAATCCCTTGTTTGGATAAGAAAAGAAAGGTTTATTCGCTTTTTGGATTGATTAAAACTCTAAAATATTTTTGTGCTATTTTTTTTTCATATTATCCCGTAATTGGAAATTTTAGAAATTTGGACATTTTCAATATGTGTTATTTTAGAAAATTGCAACACGATCCTAATGCAAATTATGGTTGGAGAAAAATAATTGGTGTAAAAATTCAACAATATTATTGTTCTAAGGTTGTTGGTATTCAGGATAGTTCACAATAGATTTTGTGTTGGTGGAGGCTATTGTGTAGACTAAGAAACATGTAATGAAATTTGTGGTTCAACAACCTTTTAATGAGATGTACCAACCTACTAATGAGATGCAACAACCTGTTAATGAGATGCATCAACATTCTACTGTGGTGTAGCATGTTATTTTAGTACACCTTAATGTGGTTCAACCTAATATGGTTCAACCTGTTGTGTCTCAACATACGATTTAACTTGTGAAACTATGTTTACCTTCTCACTTGGTGGTTATTCTTGATAGTCTTAGTGTTGAGGATGGGTCTTCTCATGTGCATAATCTTGATACTACTACTGATCATGTGCTAGTGGACTCTGATTCCTTGGCTAGTATGCCTTCTCTAGAGGATGTTACTTCCATTGAAAATAATTGTTCCGATTTTGACAAATTAATTCTCACAATAAAAATTCTCAGATAATCCCTAATTCTTTTACATTTGAGGAAGCTCGAGTTAGGGAAGAATTAAGATTAGCTTTTAATTGAGCTAATGTGGTGGAAGAGGAGGAAGATTCTACTATTGAAAAATATGATGTGCCGGTTCAAACTACTAGGAAACCGAGCTAGGGAAAACCTCCAAAGAAATCTAATGTTAAATCATCCGAAGCATGGAATTCTAAAAAGCAATCATGAGTTTTAGAGGTCTTTTGGAATTCAAGGGGGTTGGCTAATGATAAAACTTTTAATGTTACAAAATTTGATTGTTGAGCACCAACCTAATTTTCTTTTCTTAGGTGAACAAATGACTTCTTTTAGTTCTTATCATGCTATTTTTTTTTTTATAGTCTGAACTTTAAGTTGTTGGTTATCTATGATTCTTCTACCAAGGCTACTAGATTGTGGTTTTTGGGTAGAAGTGACTTCAAGTTTGATATTATTGATATTAGTAGCCAATTTATTTCATTTTCAATTATGGTTAATGATGTTAAATTACAGCTTGCTGAAGTTTATGGTGCAACTACTTACATCGATCGTCGTTCTTTATGGTCTTCTCTTATTAATCTTCATGATTTTTGGTGTATCCTTGGTGATTTTAATTTTGTTCTTTATGTTGAGGATGTGAAGGGTGGTTTGTCCCTAGTCCAATTTCTTGTGCTAAGTTTTTGGACCGGATAATTCTAATGAGCTTATTATGGCTCCATCTTCTAGATCTTACTACACTTGGTTAAACTTTCAAAGAGGTATGCATCATATTGATAAAAATACTTGATATGGATTTTTTTAATTTTCCATGTCTTGAGAATTAGTCTTCAAATTGTGTTAATGTACTACCCCAAAACTGCTCAAATCATCATCCCTTGCTTGTTTTTCTTTTTCGTTCGGTTGGGGTTTCCAAATCATCCTCTTTTTGATTTCTAAAGATGTGGAAGGCTCATATGGATTGTCGTTCCCTCATCAATAGTTTTTGGAATGCTCCTACTTCTAGTTTTCACATGTTGATTTTGGAAAGGAAATTGCAACATGTTAAAGTTGCTTTGAAAGAGTGGAATAAAAATGTTTTTGGAAACATACATAAGTTGGTGGTGGATAATAAGGGTCTTCTTTCTAATATTCAATAACAGATTTTGAATGTTTCTCCATCTGATTTGGGTGTTGTGCTAATTCATGAGGTCAAGATAAAAAAGATAATTTAAATTTTGCTGTAGATTGTCAAGCTGTTTATTGGAAGGAAAAAGTTAAAATGAATTGGTTTAAAGACGGGGATAGGAATACTGCATTTTTCCATGTTGTGGTTCACAAGAGGCATAATGCATGGGATATTTTTAAGTTGCATCATGATGATCAAGTTATTTCTTATCCAAAGATGATTGAAGATTCTATTTTGTCTTCTTATACTAATTTTTCTATTGTTCCTACTACTCTTGATGTTTCTATTAGTTATATACAGTCATTTATTGCTTCTTATATTACTTCTCTAGTTACAGATGATGAAAATAATTTTTTTATTAAATGCCCTGATCTTGATGAGGTAAAGCATGTCGTTTTTTCTCTTAATGGTAATTGCGTTCCTAGTCCAGACGTTTTTGGGATGTTGTTGCTATTGATGTTTGTAAAGCTGTCCAAAAATATTTTCAGCAGACTTGGATCCTCCCTTGTATGAATTTGAATATTGTTTCTCTTATTACTAAAGGTAACACGACAAAACATATAACTAATTTTTGTCCTATAGTAGTGGCTAATTTTTGTGTTATTTCCCCTAATCTTTACAAAAATTTTAATTGATCATTACAAAAATTTTAGCAAATTGGTTTGCGATGATTTCTAATAGGATTATTTCCCCTAATCAAAATTTTAAAGGGATGAGTGTTAAATATTGTATTTGTATTATTTTTGAAGCTATTAATTAATATTTTATCTAAAATTATTAAGGGTGGTTATGTAGCCATCAAGATTGATATAAACAAGGGTTTTGATACCATCAATTGGCATTTCTTAATTGAAGTGTTGCATTATTTTAGTTTTCATGAAGCCTTTTTAACATGAATTCTTCATATCTTGCAATCTACTTATCTTTCTATACAAGTTAATGGTGGTTTGGCTGGTTATTTCACTTATGGTAGAGAGGTTAGACATATCCTCACTCTCCTTTGCTTTTGTGTTTTACTGAGGAAGTTTTAAGTAGGGGCATCTCAAAGCTTATTTCTAAAAATCTTATACTTCCCATGGTTGGTCCTCAGGGAATACAATTTCTTTCTCATACTCTCATGTTGATGATATATTTGTTTTCTATAGAGGAGATTCTAGTACCCTATAACATTTGAAATATTTCTTGCATGAATATGGTACTTTCTCAAGTCAATGGGTGAGTTACGCTAAAAGTCACTTTTACATTGTTGATGCTTCTACTTATTTTATTAAACATCTCAAGAGGCTTCTCTCTTGTAATTAAGGATTTCTTCCTTTTACGTCGTTGGGTGTGCCAACTTTTGTGGAAGCTCCTAAGGCGCGATTTTTTCAACCTTTTGTTGATAAGATTCATAACAAACTTGCATCTTGGAAAGGGAAGTTGCTTAGTATGATGAGAAGAATTCAACTAGTAAATTCGAAAATTGTTGATTTATTCTCTTATAGCTTCTAGGTTTACAAATGGCCTATTAAGCTTCTTTTTGAAGTGAAACAATGGATTCAAAATTTTGTTTGGACTAGAGATACACAAAAATGAGGATTGTTCAATTTTAAATAGTCTATCTTATGTGGTTTTAAGGTGAATGGTCGTTTGTAGGTTACTGATCTTCAGTTGAAGAACAAAGCCTATCTATCTTCCACGTTTAGCTTGGGAGTTATGGTAAAATGACTTGGAATGAACTCATGTGTATTTCATTTCTTAAGTCTAATTATCATAAATATATGTTATTTACATTGTCATCAATTTGGTATGGTATTAAGGATGCATATGATGTTGTTCCTGAAAATACTTTTTGAACACTAGGTAAGGGTGATTATATTAATCTTTGGAATGATTCTTGGTGTTTTGAACTTTACATATCTAATTTGGTTAGAATTCCTTATTTTGATAGAATAATGTTATACTTTGTTGTTAGTTTGGCCTAGGCAGGTACTCATTGAAACTTTCCTTCTTTTGTTGCAAGTTTATGTGATTTTTCTTCTTTAATGGTTAATGAGGATGAGGATGTACCTAATTGGATTTTAGATGATAGTGGTATGCTTTCTAAAAAAGTTGTAAAAAATTCCTACGCTTCTGGTATGCAATGTGTGGATTGGGGAAAATTGATTTGGTTGGATGAGGTGTCACATGTTAAAACTTTGGTTCTTTGGAAGTTGTTTTATGGTTTTTTACCTATTGATTTGGAGGTTCATAAAAAAGGAGTGGTTTATGCTATATGTATTCTTTGTGTGGTAATAATGTTTAATCTCTCATTTGTTCTTTCATTATTCTATTGTTATACGATTGTGGGCATGGTTGAAGGAAGTTTTTCAAGATTTATAATTTTCTTCTTTGAATTTGGTTGTCCAGTTTATGAAGGCTCCTTGTAATCCTTTGCTTAAAGTAATTAAAATGTTTGTCATTACTACAGTTATTTGGATGATTTGGAGGATGAGAAATCATAGTAGATTTCAGTATCCAATATCGATTCATTTTGTTATTTTTTAAATTAAGGAGTAAGTGGGTATGGTTGGAAATAAATCTAAGAAGCATGTGAGTAATATTGTCTCTGATTATTTTATGCTGAAATTTTTCAATATTCAAACTAAGGAAGGTAGGGTAGTTTCATTTATATGGAAGTAGTATGGCAAGTTCCACCTGCCAATTGGCTTAAGGTGAATATTGATGGTGTAGTTAGGGTTTGTCCTGGTTTGGCTTCATATGTTGGTGTTTTAAGAGAAAGGTGGGGTGAATACGTAGATAGTTTTTCAGCCTTTTTAAGAGTGTAGACTTCTATTTATGTCAAATTTATGATGGTCATTTACATTGGAGCAGGCTTGGAGGGAGGGTTTCAAAGACTTTGGTTGGAGAGTGATTCTTCTTTAGTGTGTCATGATTTTTTGGATCAATGAGTGATTTCTTGGAGTCTTAGAGGGAGATGGTGTCGATGCTTGCATTTTTGTTATCATATGTAGTTCAAAATTTCTCATGTTTTTCGTAAAGGAAACCATTGTGCCTATAAGTTAGCTTATTTAACTTTGATTCATATAGAACAATATAAGTGGTTTAATGTTTTACCTTCATCTATTTATTTATATTTTTTTTCATAATAAGTATAATTTGTCTATGTCTCATGAAGTAGAATTTTTATCATAGGTTATGTGTGGTCCTCCCATGCTTTGTATTCTTTTATTTTATTTTTTCTTTCTAATAAATTTTCATGTGACGATAAGTGGTGATGGATTTTTGGGTGTCAATATGACTGAGATGTCAAAGTTCATAATAATACCTAACATGACCTTATTTAACCTTATTTAGAAATTGAAATAGCGTATCTTTTCATAGTTTCACTTCAAATGGAAAAATACCAAAAATGATCTTACTAGATAAACTTCACCATCAATACATTTAAGGAGAAGGAACAAGAAAATAGAAAAATAGTCAATTATAACTTAAATTATCTTTTTAGCATTCAAAAATACTATATTTCTTCGATCTCATATTTAGATATGCTCAAATTAAATAACTAAATATGTACAAATAAAACAAAATAATATATTTATATATTTATAATTGTTTATGTCCAAAAAAATTAAAACATGATCATAATAGATCAAATAAAGATAATATTGTTTGTTGAATTTATTATTCTACCTATCATATCGAATCGTTATCAAATCACTTATTAATGTTTAGTCACAAACTTGAGATATATATCTGTTTAAAAAAATTTAAAAAGTGTTAAAGAAAGTTCAAAGATGAAAAAATTATTTAGAAATGAATTACAAATTAAATAAAGTTCTGATTTGTATATAATCAGAATTGTCTTTCTCAAAAATAATCTCTTCTAAAATCGGTAAAAAAATGTTCTCATAATTTTTATACATAAATTAAGTTAAAAATATTGATTTTCTTAGTTTTATTTTTACTTTTAAAATAAACCAATTTTAGATAAGTGTTTATGAAAAGAAAAATCCAAACAGAATTGTGTATATCACATTATATATACTATTATTAGACAAAATGATATAAGTGTGATTGTATGTGATAAAATTAGATTAAAATAGTGTTTGAGATATCCTCTTCTACCAAGACAACATTAATTTCTATAAAATGTCAACATAAAATATGAACATAAATCTTGTTGAGGATGTTTTGAAAATTATCAGACTTTAAAATATTGTATAGCAAATATTTTTAAATATTTAAAATAAATTATTGGGTATTGAAAATTATTTAAAATATGATTCAGTATAAATTTGATTTATTGTCTTATAAAGCAAAAATGAACTTGTGATTTATGTTTAACTCAAACTAATTAAAACTAATTAGAAATTTTTCATTGAAGGATTTCAAAAGTGAACTTAAATCCACTCATCTTCAAAACATAAATGATGAATGTATTAGATCTTTTGAAAAAAGTCAACCATAATCAAATCTAAATCAAATTTATATAAAATATTAACATCACTTTTGATCTTTAAGATAATAGTTTTTATATAATATTCAACTTTTCTACGTATATTCAATGTAAACTTAGATTAATATTCTTATGTGATAGATTTGTAAAAGTAAATGATATACCTAATGACATTTTTCATGTCAAATAATTGAAACTATACTTAACATTATATACAAATAATTTATTCTTTTCACGCATCAAAATATTAAAAGTAACAATGAAGATTTAGTGAAAAATTTTATTAGAATTATTTCACTTTAGATATACATGGATCAGGTTTGAGTAAATTTATCTTTCAGTTAACCAATAAACTTCGGGCTGCATAGAATCTATATTTGCATTTTTGTTCACTGGACTTAATTTAATTTAACTCAAGTCACTCTTAATATGTTGAATTAGGTTAGGTTAATTAGATTATAAGTTTTTTAAAAACATTATTTTTGTTTAAATTGATAATTTTAAAACATTGCTTTGTTAATTTTTTACATTCTTTTATAAAATATATTATTAATATTTGTAAGTAAGACTAAACTAAATAATTATATATTAAATGTCAAAATTAAAGTAAATAAAAGGTTTAATTATGTTTAAAGTTTCTGTTAAATTTAGAAATTTTGAATTCTGATCTAAGCGCACACTAAATTTAATTTTTTTCAATTGGGTATTTCTTGTTGAGTAATGTAACTGTTAAGTATTTGACTTAGTTATTATCTTCTCATGTCATTGTATTCAATTGTTATTACATATCATTTTATTATTTTATAATTTATAATTTTATGGTTGTAAAATTTTATATTTTTTTAATTTTAATATTTAATTTAAAATTGTATAATTATAAAATTATGATTTTATTTGAATAAAAATTGAAAATATAAAGTTATACAATTATAAATTTATAAAATATAAATTATAAAACTATAAATTATAAAATTTTAAAATAATAAAATATTAAAATGATATGTGATAGAGATAGCTCAATGCAGTGACATAACAAGATAATAATCACGAAAAAATTAATATCATTTGACTCATTAAAAAAATTAAATTTGTTAAGTATTCAATAGAGTACAAAAATTTATACAAGATACTCAATTGAACATTTTTTAATTTATCAAAAACTTCAAACATAATTAAATCTAAATAAAAAATAAATTAATTGTTAAACGCTTTAATTACATTTAAGTTATATATATATATATATATATATATATAT
>Ga0099822_1012413_pt1 | contig 10198 bp, 6 predicted proteins | sample CowpeawhiteBW_FD_76839 | JGI IMG/M metagenome (GOLD analysis project Ga0099822, IMG submission 76839) | Root nodule microbial communities of legume samples collected from California USA - Cow pea white BW | ecosystem: Host-associated > Plants > Roots > Nodule | place: USA: California | collected... | reverse complement strand
TCTTGACTCATTCCCATTTCTTCTACTAATCTGAAGTTACATTCCTTCACAACAATTGTTCCAGTCTTTAATCCCATTGTACCCAACTCATTCAAGGCCACCTTTCCTTTTATGACATAATAATAGCAAGACCTGTACTTACTAATACCCTTGTCCCCTAAGATACTCCTACCTATCTCTAATTCATGCGCAAGAACCTCCCCATCAATCTTTCCCAAGTCTCGCAACTCCAATCTTCTAATCCCAATTAGTTTGAAACTGAACTCAAGTCAGAGTATGTCGCCCCAAACACGCAGTAGTACCACCACTGCGCTGGCGGCAAGCCCCGTGCCGCCAGGCGGTGCTTACTCCTCTGGTAATTTGCCAGAATGACCATACCCACAACTCCATCCATTCCTCATTCTCGAAAATGTACGCCATCCCCCTAGTCAATTCCCAATGTCCACGGTTCAATTTACATACACGTCCATTAGCAAATTCTCTAAAGCCTTTTTACACACTCGCAAGCCTCCCGACATCAAAACTCCATTTATCCAACCCTAAACCTCCTTATCATTGTTCCATCAAATTCTACTCTCAATCACACTAAAAATCATAACATTTTCACCCCACATCATCTCCTAAGACCCACCCTTTGCTTTCTCTCCAAACAACTCACGCCAAAACGCACAGGAAAGCCCAAATTGAATATCGAACCCGCGTCGCCTAGCGATCACAACCAATCCTGCCAGGCGCTTCATGCAGAAATACCCAGAATAGTCACAGGCTTTGAGTCGCCTGACGGTATAGGGATTCACCGCCAGGCGCTGCACCCAGAAACACAGCAATATATGCAAAAATGGATGAGCCGCCAGGCGGTTTCTAGAAAATTTCCAGAATTCAACAGAATCTTAGAACAAATACAGATCATGCATAATTTACGTATGATTTTCACACAATTCATACCAAACAACAAATTAACGTAGTAAACTCCCCTAACCTAGATCCTTTTTAGCTTTAAACCTTGAAAATTGAGAAGTTCTCCTTTGAACACCAACCCTCCTTGGCTGCTCTCTATTTAGCCCCTTAAGTCTCACTCCAAACTCACAAAATTCCAAATTTTCGTGCTCTCTCTCTGGTGTATTTTCAGCTTGCCAAACCTTTGCTATTTACCCACTTTTTCCCTTTTAAAGTGTGCTTAAGACTAGGTTATTAACCTAAAACGAAATTTGCCACTTAATGGTGGTTAATTCCCATTCATTGTCTCTTAATGGGCTGTTTCACAGCCACCCTTATTCTGCCATTCCACTAGGATGTTCCTCAACTCTTCATATTCAAGCTAAAGCCAAAAATATCAAAAATTAAAGTTTTATGTAAGTTCTCCAAGGCTTGAACCCATAACCATGCAATTGCCAAATCAATATCAAACCACTTAACCAATTCAAATTTCATGCTAACAATCATAATTCAATTATCATAATATTTCACAACATGATTATCGTATATTTAAAATAACACAAAATGGGATACATAGGACTCGAACCCAAATCCTCTCACTCAACCAAGTACTCTCAATCATTTGAGCTAGTACTTTTCCACATTATTCTACTCATAATTTAATGTCATAATTAATTCTCCCACCCGCATTTATTAATTAATTATTTATTTAATTAATTAAATTTCACGGGTCTTATAGTTCCCTTGGTTAGAAACGTCTTAGTTGGTTACAAAATTTGGCCAGGTACATTTGGTTGCTTGTTTTTAAACTTTCCTAGTGACAAAACGAGTGTCACTTTTTAATGGAATATTGAGGATTATTTTTCCTTTATCACCTGTGTTGTGCTTCTTTACTAGTCTAGGAGTAGTAGAAAGATTTACACAATGTGAGGTCCTCTAAGAAATATATATAAAACAATAATGAGCAACAGTTCAACTATCAATGTCGTTCATTTTGAGTTAAATAAGAACTTAATCCTTTATAAAGCTTCTCAAAACAGTAATGAGTTGGTCGATTAATGTTGGTAATGTGTTTCTTCCTTTTATTTGGTTGTGCTTTAAAACAAATATACAACGAACAAATTGACGATTTACTCAATCCTATCCAACAAAACCTTGAGGTAGGCATATGGTTCCGTCATTTTGGTACAAGTTTTCATGAATTTATTGTTTCTCGTTTCTGCTTTACATGCTTGTTACCTTTGTCAAAATTATTGCAGAAGGATGATTCAAGAAATGCTCCTTATATAGAATTTGATTGAGGAATACGTCACTAATTATGATTATGTGGCACAAATTTTGATAAGGTAGGGAATCATGAGAGGCTACATTGTTGAAATCTATATGTAATTTATGAGAAGCTAAAAGCATTGGTTTTGTTAGGTGATACTTTTGGATTAACAAAGGTAAGTGTCTTTATGTGTACAAGCATATGTCTTTTTCTTAGTAAAATTTTGTACACATGATCGTACTTATTCAATTAATTATTTCCAATCACACTAATTGGTTACTCTCAATTTGTTATTAATTTTTATTTGTTGCTTCGCCAACCATCTGTTCAGTGCCATCACAAAAGCACATTGTAAAGGCTTACTCAATACCATAGTAGTGAAAGACGTAAGTGTTTTCTGTGAACAATTGTCTATTTTTTTTTTCGTATAATTTTGTCCGTATGATCATGCTTATTCATAGTTCTCATAACAGTAAATAGTCAACCCCAAGCATGCAATCAAACAAAAACAACTGATTTTAAATAATGTTATATGTTGAAAATGCTTATTAAAAATTAAAAATAAAAATATAAAACCATACTAGTGGTTGATTATTCAAACATATATAATAAAATTCAAATAGAATTTTTCTCTTAAACCAAGTAGAAGTAACATTGTACCCAAGCTAACACTAATAAACACAGAAAAATGCTTAATTGAATAAGAACAAAACACTTAATTGAATAAAAACGATCATATGTACAAAATTTTATTTACAAAAAGACATATAATTGTACACAAAAAAATATATTTAATTGAATGAGAACAAAACACTTAATTGAATAAGAACGATTTTATGTACAAAATTGTATTTAAAAAAGGACATATAATTGTACACAGAAAAACACTTAATTGAATAAGAACTATTAACACTTAATTGAATAAGAACTACAATATGTACAAAATTTTATTTAGAAAAAGACATATAATTGCACACAGAAAAATACTTACGTCTTTCACTGGTATGTGGTGTTGACTAAAGCTTTAAAATGTGCTTTTATGGTGACATTGAACGGTTAAGTTGGTGAAACAAATCATGAAAATTAATAGTGTATTGAGAGTAACCAATTAATGTTATTGGAGTTATTTCATTAAATAAGCATGACCATATGTACAAAATGTAACCAAGAAAAAATAGTTACGTGTACACAGAAAGACAATTACGTTTGTCACTGCTACCATTTAGTGTTTTGGAGCCTACTTTATTTTGGTAGTTCCCACCCACGTAATTCTCACACAAAAAATGGTCTAACAGTAACAAACTTAAATGTCTTTATCTGTACAACAGTTGTACTTAGATATGTACAAGTATACTTAGATGTCTTTCTCTATACAAGTATATGTCTTTTTATGTGTAGAACTTTGCACACCGGTCAAATTATGAAAAAAAATTATAAAACTCTAAAAAAATATATGCTAGTATACAAATAAAAATGAAAAAAATGAACAAAAGAAATTTCATTGATTGGGGAACAATTTCAAAGTGCTGAAAAGTTAAAAGATCCGAAAAAATAGAAAATATTAAAAGTCATTCTTAAATTGTAATACAATTTTACAATTTTATTCAATGATTGGTGTTGGTTAGTATTAAGATCAAGAATTTGTGTATTTGAAATAAAAAAAAATATCATGTTCATGAATCAATATTTTGGGAACTCCGTTGTACATAAAATACAACTGAAAAAGGCAGTTATGGTCTTGCAAAAAGACACTTACTGAACTCATTTGTAGGTGGTCCATTTGACTTGGGAATGATAGTTTAATAGTTGTTAGAGTATTAAGATCAAGAATTTGTGTATTTGAAATGAAATAAAAATTGTTTAGGAAATGTCATGTTCATGAATCATTTTTTGGGAACTCTATTGTACATAAAATATATATGAAAAAGGCAGTTATTGTATTGTAAAAAGGCACTTACTGAACCCATTCGTAGGTGGTCAATTTGACTTGGGAATGAGAGTTTAATTGTTGTTAAAGTATTAAGATCAAGAATTTGTGTATTTGAAATAAAAAAAATTAAAAAAAATATCATGTTCATGAATCAATATTTTGGGAATTCTGTTGTACATAAAACACAACTGAAAAAGGCAGTTATGGTACTGCAAAAAGACACTTACTAAACCCATTTTTAGGTGGTCCATTTGACTTGGGAATGATAGTTTAATTGTTGTTAGAGTATTAAGATAAAAAATTTGTGTATTTGAAATGAAATAAAAATTGTTTAAAAAATGTCATGTTCATGAATCAAGTTTTTGGGAACTCTGTTGTACATAAAATATATATGAAAAAGACAGTTAATGTACTGTAAAAAGACATTTACTGAACCCATTCGTAGGTAGTCACTACTAATGTTTTTCTATGACCATGAGATATCATTGGATTTTTTAATTCACTTAATTAAGCAATAATTGTATCTCTATTTTACCGTTTAAAAAAAATTATCTTTGACACAACAAATCTATGTCCGTCAATTTGTTTTGCATAATTCAAATGCAAAAAAATTAATATTTATGAGAATTAATTAAATTTTAAAAATTAATTAAATAATTAATTATAGAGAATTAATAATATTTTAATAATTAATTATAAAATTTAGTATATTGAATACCTTATATATTCATCTCATGCTTTCCACAAACTCATCTCATATTGAATTTTAGTTATGATTAAAGTATGCTCGAATTACATTGAAGTATACTTTTATTAGTCCAACCGATGGTGGGATTCATAGAAGCATCACGATAGAGGAAAAGGCATGATGCATATATCATACATAATTATTAATACATAATTATTAATGCTTCATTTGTTAGAAAATAGTAACTTCACGTCAAATTTTGGATTAAGGTCTCATGAACATTAAATAGGTTCAACATGTTTGACCATGTAGTCTTCTACAACCCCATTCGGAAGCCTTTACCACAACAATTTTATGCGTTGATGAGCGAGAAGAAAAATCCTTTCCCACTCTAAACACTCCTTCCATGCTTTTCATGAAGACATTGACATCATAAATATCACCAGAGTTCCTGATATATAAGTTATATTAGCCAGATGCAAGCCTAGCATGAATTAAGCCACATTTCCGGATACACATTAATATCAAGCTTATCTAACATTTCTATAAAGAAAGTGGCAATGAACAAGCCTAGCATGAATTAACTCACATTCTCAAAAATAATGTTTTTTAACAACATTAATAAGTCACTACAAACACTACAAAACCAATCAGTGGATTAGTTGCATATCGCTGTTGTGGCATCCCACTTCTCATCATTGCACAAAATTCCTCATAGTTTATTCTCCCATCTATTAGTTCGAGAATTGTTAGTAACATCATCACGCATCTATATTGTCATTAAACATACAAAAATGCATGCTAATGCTCACATAAAACATTAGTTTGAGCTTAAAACTAAAAATGAGTAATTACCAAAAAATCAAGGGTAATCTAGGCCAAAACAATTCAATTGTTAAGTGCTAAAGGTACTAAATACTGACCCCTCCACTTGAGAATTTTTGTATGTCAATCAAGTCACAACTCCAAACCATACATCCAATGCCTTTGTCATATGCGAAGAACACACAAAGAAAAATTCTCCAAACATTATGCTCTACATTCATCTTCCAACGAATCTGACCTATGTACAAGATACCCATTACTTAGCTTGGATTTCTCCAAAATTGTACCAATACTTGTTTAACACCAACCCACAGAAGAAAAACTGGAAAAATAAAATGAAAATTCCAATAACATCTGATTCAAGCACATTACATTAGATCTCATAGGAACAAGTTTGGATAACTTCTTGACTCGTTGAAAAAATAAGCACATTATCAAAATGACAGTAAAAGTATAAAAAGAATGATAATCATAAATTGAAGAAGAGAATGAACAAATGGATGAATGTATCCTTTGATAATCTTAACATAGGAAAGAGCCTTCACCTGGCAATATTCTTTGACTTACTCTTAGTTGGAAGCCCAAGTGTGCCCCTTTCGTTTAACCCCAAGTGAACAACTACATCACCCAAGTAACCACCACCCTACCAAAAAAGATGACATTTTGAAGGATAACCATGATTTATAAGAAGAAAAAGAGAAAGATACTGAGACAAAGATTAAGATAACTAGTCGTCCTCAATGGATCCAATCAAAACTACACAAGCAAAATAAGTCAGAACACGAGATTCCTTCGACACACACAATACTCAACTATACGAACTACTATTAAATAGGAGTTCCCAAATCTCTCAAAATAAAAAACAGGAAACATGCTCGCTAGTGAGTATTATTAAAACCCAAACCACACCAAGAAAAGATGAAACAGAGAGAAGCAAGACCTTGCGCTAGAAGCGACAGGGGAAAACGGTTCTCATCGACACAGCGACGAGAGGATGCGAGTTTCGACATTAGCTCGGTAGACAGTCTTGGGACATGCGAGGAGTGCTGTCAGTGGTGCGCGGAGTGAAACAAATGCGGTGGTGAAGTAGTTGCTGCTTCCGCGATGACAAATGTTGAAGGAGATGACAAAGGACAAACCTAGAGCTTTTTGTGCGAGCCGCTTCACTACATAGGTTTCTTTTGTGCGAACTGCTTTAGTGTTGGGAACCTCTTCGCTCACGTTCTCTTTCTTTCACACACGCTTATCTATTTCCCACTCCAACATGCAATTATACTGCCACATCACAAACCTGAAAATTATTCATAATAGAAAAGAAAAATGCCACATAACGATGACAGATAAATGGGTCAAAATCGGGTAAAAAACGTCGAGTTAAAGTATTATTATCAATAAACAAATTGTTATGACACTCAATTTGATTTAGGTCCACCTCCATCGTCTTAGCTTGAATTTCGGTCCAAATCAATTTATTCGATATTTGTCTCTCAACTTAACTTTCTACACCAAACTAACTTAGGTTTCTGAAGATTTACAAATTCAAGTACAATTATTTATTAATATTGTACCACACCTAGCCAAACTCGACCAAATAAGCAAACAATGCATATATCAAGGCAGCCAAGTATTCAGCCTAGGCCGAGTTAGCCTAACTTGTACCGGTTTCAACCTATATATCTAGAAGAATAACCTACACCTCGTATAACCAATGTAAGTCGTCAAGGTAAGTAATCGGTCCAAGCTGGCTACTCCAGCAGACCCAATAACATTAGAGGCCAGACAACTCTTATGAACTTAGTGAAAATAGAAGCCCCTGCATTCAATAGGTCTTAAGGGCCTGGGTTAGGGCCCAAGCCCACTCATGGCCCAAGCTAGAGCCCAAGTTAAGGCCCGACTCATGAGGTAATCAGACATCATTAATGCTCTATAAATGCACGTGGACCCCAATAATTAAAGGTACACATTCATTAATCACTAGTTTGACTCTCTGAGAGCTTTGACTTACTTGAGCTTCGGAGACTTTTCTGCAGGTAACCCCTCCTGGGTTCAAGCTGACATGTACCAACCGGGAAGAAACCAATTGAAGAGATAGCGGACTACATGGTAAAGTGACACTCGTGCCTAACTCATCTTATTTGTTCTCTGCAGGAACAAATATGAAATTTGATATAAATTAAAAAATTAAAATCATTTATTTTCAAATGCATATTTCTTATATCAATGACATAATATTTCAAAAATATCATAAAAATAATAAATACTTATTTGTAAAAGGAATTTTAAAGTAAAGATTAATTGCTTATATAATGTATAAATTTTCTATCTACGAAAATTGATTATCTTAATCTTTATGCTATAAAATATTATTGTTTTAGTTCAGATCATATTTTTAAATGATGACATGACACATGCATATTACATTGGTATTATGTCTTCTGACTGTCCTGACAAAATACGTCTTCTAACAGCTCAATATTAAAGTTATCACTAACAAAACAAAATTTAAGACAAAAAAAATTGATTATTATAAGGCTTAAATATATATTTGGTCCCTATTTTTGTTGTTTTTATTCAATTTGGTGCCTGTACCACACCTAACCTGACTCGACCAAATAAGTAAACAATGCATGTACCAAGGCAGCCAAGCACTCAACCTAGGCCGAGCCAGCCTAACTTATATCGGTTCTAACCTATACATATCGTCAAGGAAGGTAGCCAGCCTAGGCCGGCTACTCCAGCAAACCCGGTAAGATTAAAGCCCGGGCTGACAACTCCAATAAACTTAGTAAAATAGAAGCCCCCGTGTCCAATAGGTCTTAAGGGCCTAGGTTTGGGCCCAGGCCCACTCATAGCCCAAGCTAGAACCCAAGTCAAGGCCCGACCCATGAGGTGATCAGACATCATTAATGCTCTATAAATACGCGTGGACCCCATTAATTAAAGGTACGCATTCATTAATCACTGATTTGACTCTCTGAGAGCTTTGACTTACTTGAGCTTCGGAGACTCTTCTACAGGTAACCCCTCCTGGGTTCAAGCTGACATGTATCAACTGGGAAGAGGCCAACTGAAGAGATTGTAGACTATATGGTAAGGTGACACTTGTGCCTAACTTATCTTATTTGTTCTCTGCAGGAACAATTGGCGCCCACCGTGGGACACGAGACGAACACCTTTAGTACCCGCTTTTCTCTGAAGATGGTTTCCACCCGTAGCAAAGCCAGAGTGAACAAGCAAGCGGATGCTGGTCCCTCTGGACCTCCTGGAATCACCCCTGATCTAGCCGCCATCCTAGACGGCCAAGCAAAGATGCAACAGGAACTCGCAGATTTGAAGAAGCGTAGCGTTGATGAAATTGAGGCATTAAGGCAAGAGAACTCTCGCCTGAGGCGAAGGATCGAGGCTGATCCCAATCTGAAGGGAAAAGCCAAAGAAACTTCTGAAGCTGTGAAGTCTCCGGCCTTCCAGCCCACAGAAGAAGAAAGTGAATACAATCCCACCCCTCACACCTTCACCACCACCCAACAGACACCCGTTACCTCCACCCATCCCCATCACTTTCCACCTGGTCAACCGGGGCTTACCGCACCCCCAACCCCCGCCGCTACCCTCCCTACCACCCAGATCCCCTACAACATACCCGCCACCCTACACACCACCCATATTCCACCCTATAACCCACAATACCTTCCGACAACCCACATTCTCCCTCACAACATCACCTCCACCTTTCCCACTATGATCAACCACCCCGTTCCACCTCACCTGCTCCCTCCTCACCAGCCCAGACGCCGTCACCCATTCACGGACTTCATCGCCAACACCCTTCTTCCAACCCAATGGGAACCTTTCACCCTAGATCGCTATACTGGCAACACCGACCCTGACGAGCACCTTAAAGTCTACATCACCCACGTCGCCTTATACACATCCCAAGACGCAGTCTTTTGCAAAGCTTTCCCCACCACCCTCAAAGGCCCTGCTCTAGAATGGTTCACGACTCTTCCGCCCTACTCAATCGACAGTTTCGACGTCCTCTCCCACATGTTTTCCACCCACTTTGCCGGCAGCCGTCCCCATCAAACCACCACTGTAACATCCCGTCAGGATATTATAGATTTATAAATAAATAAATGGAATAAATAAAACAGCGCGTTTAATAATACCTCATTTTCCCAAAACGCGGGAAAATTTAAAGCTTTATTAATTGAGCGGATAAATTTTAGAACGTCCATTACAAAACTAAAGCCACAATGTTATCAAGTCACCCATCAGGGTTTACAAATGTTTTCAAAAACAAATAGATACATATAAAAGTTTCCCAAGTCAATCCCCTCTCTGCGACTAAGCTACACCAGAGCCACCTGCATCATCAACATCTGCTCCCGTGTACCGCGTACACGATCATCGCCACACACACGCAGATAGGGTGAGCTTAGCAGATAAATCACATATATACAAAGCTATAAACATATATATATATATATATATATATATATATATATATATATATATATATATATATATATATATATATATATATATATAT